>Ga0316209_1001951_pt1 | contig 18420 bp, 15 predicted proteins | sample 6monopyrite_MG_FD_204945 | JGI IMG/M metagenome (GOLD analysis project Ga0316209, IMG submission 204945) | Microbial mat bacterial communities from mineral coupon in-situ incubated in ocean water Damariscotta River, Maine, United States -... | ecosystem: Environmental > Aquatic > Marine >...
TTTCCCCGATCGACGGAATGGGTCCCGAAACCCTCCGTGTGGGCGAACTCGAGCGCCGGGTCGCGAACGACGGCGTAAAAGAAGTCGTCCTCGCAACCAACCCGACCGCCGAAGGCGACGCCACCGCACACTTTCTCGCCGAACGCCTCGAAGGCTCGGGCGTCCAGGTCTCCCGCATCGCCTACGGCATGCCCCTGGGCGGCGACATCGAATACGCCGACCACGTCACGGTCAGCCGCGCGATCGAAAACCGCCGATCGATCGGGAACCGCTAGGTCAGACCCAGCACGAGCTTAAGGACGTATCGCGCCGCGAGCTCAAGGCTATATCGCCCCGCGAGCTCAATTCTGTAAATAACCGAGCGACTCGAGCTGCCGTCGTTTGACGGGATCGAGTTCCGGCGGTGCCGCCACGTCCGGTAAGGCCCCGGTCCAATCCGCAAGCCGCGCCAACAGATCGACGCGCATCGCCTCCCCTTCCGCATCCATCGCGATCTCCGTGTCCCCCGCCTGCGTCAGCGCGTGATAGGCGACAACATCCTGCGAAACCATGTCGAGTACCAGTCGCCGCGTGGGCGTGCGCGCGGCCATGTGGTGCGTCTGCGCATTCGTCCATGAATAGAGCGGCGCCCTCGGCGGTCGCTCCCGCCCCAATGTCTCCATACCCGCGAACTCCCCGGTCTCGAAGCCCGAGCGAAGCGCGGCGCCCAGATCCGCGAGCTGAATCGGCGTCGATTGAACGCCACCGACCCCGTCCGGGATACGAACCACGAGGGGCACACGCAGCATGGGGTCGAAAAGCTGGGTGCTATGCAGCAGCCGGCCGTGCTCTCCGAAGCCTTCGCCGTGATCCGCAGTCAAGACGATGACCGTATTCTCAAGAACACCGGCCTCTTCGAGGTTTGAGAGAAGGCCCGCGAAGAGCGAATCTGCGAAGGCGAGATTCTCGTCGTAGAGCGCGATCACGCGGTCGATCTGAGCCGTATCGAGCGGGCGCTTCGCGCGGTCGAGGGCAACCAGCGCTTGCGTCGTCCCCTCCGTGCGATGACCGGGCTCGGAGCCAAACCGACCTGCGTAGGGCGCCGGCGGCGCGTAGGGATTATGCGGGCGCAATAGATGGGTATAGAAGAAGAACGGTTCATCGGTCGCGCCGGTCGCCGCTTCGATCATCGATTTCATACGCGCGGCGCTGTCGATGTTTTCCGGCAGTTCCCGGCCCGTGCGGAGGTTACTTGTCGGATAGACCTCACCGAAGACATCGAAGCCCTGAGCCATCCCGAAATAGCGCGTGACGTAAGGATTCTCCGAATAGCCAAAGGTTCGATATCCGGCGTCCCGAGCCGTCTCCGCAATCAACTCCATCGACTCCGGAACTCGACCACCGGTTCGCGCCCCCAACCCGGTTTCGGCGGGAGAGGCCCCCGCGAATAACGAACTCGTCGAGAGGAACGTGTAGGGCGCCTCGCTGAGCACGACGTCGTAGCGTGTCGCCCCCTTCGCGAAGTCATCGATCGTCGGGGTGGTATCCCGTTCGTATCCGTAGAGGCCGAAGTGATCGGCCCGCGCGGCATCGAGCACGACGACGACCACGTTGGGCGGGCCCGCCCGATTTTCGAGCGAGGTCGATGCGTCTCTCATTCGGTTTTGGGAATGAGATGGATCGCATCCGATCGCGATAAGCGACCAGACGAGGACCAAGACCAAGAGCATCTCGCCGCGTCCACGAGACATCATCTGCCTCCACGTCGATCGACGCCCGCGAGGCTTCGCTCAGGAAGCCTCTTGTCAGACGTCCTGATCTCATCCTATACCCATACGCATAAGTGTGATGAAGTTATTTCGGGCCATCGCTAGATGACCTCCTCCGTCCCCCCAGATGGCCTGCGACCTGCAACTGCGGCGCAGAATCCCCGTTCTTTCGATTCGGAATCCCGTCGAGCCCCGCGAATCCCTCGACTTTTCACATCGAAAGGGAGCAGCGCGGCCCAAAAACCACGCCTAGACCTAAAGCCGGGGGAAACGCTGGCCGATCCGAACAGGACTGCGCGACACGTCGAGTTTCGTGACGCGCTTGCCGGCCGCTCCCCACGCGGGGTAAGCTGCCAAAAAGGGTCCATTTCCCGGACGTTTACAGAGGCAAATGCCGATGATGGAATCCCAGCTCGTGATGCAACAGGAGGACTTTGACCGAGTCCTCTCGATCATCCAAAAGCTGGTCCGAGACGCCAACGCGAAGGGCGTCTTCGTGGTCGATAAAGCAGGACAGCTCGTCGGTGAAGCCGGCGAGCTGCAGGGAATTGACAGCACGAGCCTGGCGAGTCTGACCGCCGGCTGTGTCGCTGCGACGAGCGGTCTCGCGAAGATCGTCGGCGAAGAAGAATTCCCGATCCACTTTCATCAGGGCCAACAGGACAACCTGCATATGACGCTCGTCGGGGACCGCATGATCCTCGTCGTCGTCTTCGATGAACGAAGCTCTCTCGGGCTCGTTCGCCTGCGCGTGAAGAAGGCGGGCAACGAACTCGCGAAGGTCTTCGAAGACGTTCGCAAGAAGGCGGAAACCGAGGCCCAGACGACCGGGTCGCCTTTCGCTGAAATCACGGACGACGATATCGACAATTTGTTTAACGACTGACTCTTTAAGAACAACTGATCGCAGATCAGTTGTTGGCCGCAGGCGCTTCCCAGCACGAGATCTTCGAGACGCCGGCCGGATCCACTCTCGATACTAAAAAGCGGACACCACCCCATGTCTTTCATCAACTACAGCTCGAGAGAGATCAACTGCAAGATCGTCTACTACGGCCCCGGCCTTTGTGGAAAGACGACGAACCTGCAGCACATCTACCAGAAGACGAACCCCGACGTGAAGGGGAAGATGATCTCCCTCGCGACGGAGACGGAGCGCACGCTCTTCTTCGACTTCTTGCCCCTCGCCCTCGGCGAGATCCGCGGCTTCAAGACGCGCTTCCATCTCTACACGGTCCCCGGTCAGGTCTTCTACGACGCGAGTCGCAAGCTGATCCTCAAGGGTGTCGATGGCGTCGTCTTCGTCGCCGATAGCCAGATCGAACGGATGGAGGCGAACATCGAGAGCCTCGACAACCTGAAGGTCAACCTTCGGGAACAGGGCTACGAACTCGACAAGGTCCCGTACGTCATTCAGTACAACAAGCGCGACCTGCCTAACGCCGCAACCCTCGAAGAATTGCAGCGCCTTCTCAACCCGACCGGCGCGCCCGAGTTCGAAGCCTGCGCCACGACCGGCGAAGGCGTCTTCGAAACGCTGAAGGCGACGGCGAAGGGTGTTCTCGCCGATCTCAAGAAGATGGGCGGCTGATCGAACCCCGTTCGGGTTCCATCCAGCCAAGCGCTCTGCAGATCGACCGGACTCCGCTCAGGCGATCACGTTCAGCGACTCACCACGTCGATCTTCCGCTGGCTGCTGATAGCCCGAGCCTCGCATCGACGAGCGCTCCTCGCGCTTGGCTTCGAGCTTCTCGCTTCGCGCGCGCATTTCGCTCTGCGAAGCTTCTGAAGCGACGCGTCGATCCTGTGCCGACGGCTCCGCCGGGGCCAGCGCCGCCCGGCGCACTTGCTGCATCTTGAGGATCGTTGCATCCGGATCGTTCGGAACCGGCGAGGTATCGATCGAAACCTCGCCGCCCACCGCATAGCGGCGGCCGTCCGGGCCGCGCTCGAATTCGTAACTCGGCCCGCCCCGCGCGTGCCGCCCGGCCGCGGCCTTATGCGCATTCTCGTGGGCACGCACCTCGGCATCCCGCGCCGAGAGTCGTCGGACCTCTTCGTCTTCCTCTTCGCTGAGCTCGCCCGGCCGTTCCGCTCCGTCGCTTGCGGTCGAATCGGATTCCGAATCGGAGCGGCCCGACTTCTCCGACTTCGCCAACAACGCTTCGGCTTCGGGAGAGAGCTGCAGTGCCACACCCGTCGCTCGTTCGCTCTCTCGAGCGTTCTCACGGGAGACCGACGCAAGCGGAGAATCGGATTCGTCCGGCCGACGCTCGACGCGTTCAACACGTCGGCTTCCGCGTATTTCGTTGGGCGCCAGAACCTGCGCCACGAATCCGAGTTCCATGGCCCCTCCGACCTGGTCCAATCCGCAGCCGCAACGAAGGAAGTCGTCGCGGGACTCCTAAGGTCATCGCCTGCCGAAAGCGCGGCTTGACGATTCGACGCGAGAATGGAGCGAGTCCCCGAGCGGCGTCGAACTTTCCTACGAGAGCCTGGCCAGCAACAAAGCGGCAAGTTGCGCCCAAAGAGCGTCTCGCGACTAACGCGGCTCGACCGCGCCTCCCGGAAACGCCGGCAGGTCATCATCAACCGGAACCGTCGTCGCCTTCGCCACCATGGACAGCATCGTGTACTGCCCAACAACGAAGGGGATCTCGATCAACTGCGCCTCGTCCCAGGTTTCAGCGAGCGCTGCCCAGGTCGCCTCGGAAAGATCCTGGTCGTGATGCAACTCATCCGCCGCGCGTACGAGCGCCGCATCCGCCGCATTCCAGGATTCGCCCGCCGCGCCTCCAGCAAGACGATCGATCTCTTCCTGAGTGAGCCCCGCCGCCAGCCCGTACCTCGAATGATGTCCCCACTCGAAATCCGAACGACAATTCCAGGCGGCGCGAAGCGCCAGGATCTCCGACTCGCGCCTTGGGAGCACCCCCGAAGCGAGCGCCGCGGAGAACTCGAGCATCGGCTTTAGGAGGTGGGGATGCTTTGCGACGGTGCCCAAAATTTTTGGCGCCCCCTCCCCCATCACGTTCGGCACGATTCGCGGTTCGCGATCCTTCATGCCGCCTCCGACTCCGGCCCGGTTTGACCCGTCGTGACATCCGCAACACCGAGGACCGCCTCCGCGTCATCGCGCTGTCCACGCCATACCGCGATCCGGCGGTTGATGTCGTTGGCCGAGATGTAGAGCGCCGGCACGAGGAAGAGCGTAACGCCGGAGGAAAAGGCGAGGCCCCATCCAAGTGCGAGGGACATCGGCGACATGATCGCGTCGTACCCACCGAACCCGTACGCCGTCGGCATCACGCCGCCGAAGGTCGAGAGGCTCGTCACGAGCACGGGGCGCAGCCGAACCACCAACGCCTCGATCATCACCTTCGTTCGCTCTTCTTCACTCGCCCCGCGACGGAGCTTGTGCTGCGCCTGATGAACCGAGTCGACCATCACAATCGACGCGTTCACCACGACGCCGGAGAGCCCGATCGTCCCGATCAAGGGCAGCAGCGAAAAGTTCATGCCATGGGCCCAGAAGGTGAGGACTACGAAGGCTGCCGAGAAGGGCACGACCACGATCACGAAGAAGGCTTCGAGGAACGAGCCAAGCATGATCGCGATCACGGCGCCGATCCCAAGAACGACGGCGCCCGCGACGAATGCGAGATCGCCCGTTGCGCTCCGCGATTGGACCACTTCGCCGGAGATCTCGATTTCGATATCTGAACGATCCGCGTAGCGAGGGAGGAAGTCGCGCTCCATCGCTTCGGCAATCGTTGTCGACGTGACCTTTGCGTCCGGATCGATGCCCCCCGTAACGGATACCGCGCGGAGACCGTCACGATGCTGAATCTGCGCGAGGGCTGGGATTTCGACGGGATCGACGACATCGCGAAGCAGGATCAACTCACCCCGCTTGTTTCGAACAGGCGTCTCAAGCAGTGCGTCGATCGTGCGACGCGAGGACGGCTCGAGCGTGACTCGAATCTCCGTCGTCTCTTCCAGGTCTCGAATCTCCGACGCAATCAAGCCGTAGTAGGCGGCCTTGAGTGTCAGCCCGAGATCCCGCGCGTCGAGTCCGTGGCGCGCGAGTGCTTCCGGGTCCGGGTTGAGATCGATCTGACGCATCCCGAATTTCTCATCGATCGTGAGGTTCGTCGTCCCTCCGACCCCTTCGAGGAATTCGACCAGAGCCAGCGCGGTCTGTCGCCGCACAGCATCGTCGTTCGCTTTCACATAGACGCTGATTGGCTCAAGTCCCGGCGGCCCGTCGACCATGGCTTCGAAGATGACCTCGGCCTCGTAGGGCGCTCGGACCAGCGGCTCGAGATCACGCATCCACTCGGCCGAGTTGCGCGTCTTGTTATGCAAATCGATGTAGACCGTGAGCACCGCTTCGTTCTCGGACGAGCCGTACTCGCGATCGAAGGCCATGCCATCGCTATGCCCGACCCGCGAAGTGATCGCGAGGAGATCCTCTCCCATCAGGCCGGGAATCTGAGCTTGGACGAGATCCGAAACCGCTTCGGTCTTCTCGATCGGCGTCCCCGGCGGCATGCGCAACTTGATCGCGAATCCCGGCGACGACTCCTGGGGAAAGAACTCGAACTCCATCTGAGGCGCGATGAAGAAGATGATTCCGAAGAAGAGCACAGCGAAGGCCCCGATGACCTTCCCTCGATTCGGAAGGACCTTGCCCAGGGCAACCCGGTAGCGTTCCTCAAGACGCAGAACGAATTTTCGCTTCGGTCGCGGCTGCGCATCGCCCCGCACCATCGACATATGGGGCGGCAGAATCAAGAAGCTCTCGAGGAGCGACAGCCCGAGCGCGAGACAGACGACGGCCGGAATCTGCCAGACCATCTTCTGCGGCATGCCGCCGATCGCGAGCATCGGCGCGAAGGCAAGCAGCGTCGTCGCGGCGGAGGCGATCACCGGCCGGGCCACCATCGATGTCCCCGAAACCGCAGCATCCGCGGGAGCGAGCCCCTCTTGTCGCCGGAGCAGAATTTTTTCCGCAACCACGACCGCATCGTCGACTAACATCCCGAGCACGATCACGAAGGCGATCGTCGAGACGTAGTTGATCGACATGCCGACCTGGGGAATCAGCGCGATGACCCCCATGATCACGAGCGGCACACCGACACAGACCCAGATCGCGGCCGAGGGCGCCAGAAAGAGGAAGACAATCGCCGCTACGAGCAGGATGCCCATGATCCCGTTGCTGGCGATCACGTTCAGCCGATTCGACATTTCGTAGGAGGCGTCGTTCACGATCGTCGTCGTGACGCCGGCGGGCAGATCCATCTGATCGAGCACGTCCGCAATCGCGTTCCGGGTATCGATCATGTCGGCGTCGGCCTTCTTGACCGCGATCAAGGACAACCCCGGGCGACCATTCGTCCCCGCGATCAGACCAACATCCTCTCGTCCGAGTTCAAGTCGAGCGACATCGCGGACCCGAAGCGGCCCCGCTCCGTCGAAGCGGATGATCGTCTCACCGACTTCCGAGGGATCCTCATAGCGTCCCCACATCACGACCTGTCGTCGATTTGCGGCGCTTTCGAGTACACCCCCCGTATCCGAAACGTTTCGACGCTCGATCGCCTGGCTCACGTCAAGCACGGTCACGCCATGGGCGCGCGCCGCACTCGGATCGACAAGCACGCGCAGCTCCGGGTCGGGCAAACCCACCTTGATGACTTCACCGACCGAGGGAATTCGAATCAGCGCACGCTCGATCCGCTTCGCAACGTCGGGCAGGAGCAGCTTCTCCCCCGCGATCGCCACTTCGAGCACAGGCTGCTTCGACGGATCCATGAGAAAGACCCGCGGATCGGTTCGCATATCCGCCGGAAAGTCGTTGATCGCGTCGATCGCGTTTCGGACCTCGCGCTCTTTCTCGACCACCTCTTCATCCGGCGTGTCGTCGTCGAGCTTTACGGTCGTGACCGAGCGGTTGTCCGAGATGATCGTGGTAAAGCTCTCGAGCCCGTCGATCTCGCGGAGCTCATCTTCGATCGGGATCGTGATCTTCGTCTCGACGTCCTTGGCGGCCGCACCGGGCAGCGCCGCGGAGACGAGCATCATCGGCATCGTGGCTTCGGGGAAGCCCTCGACATTGGTCCGCATGAGCGAGAGCATGCCGAGCACGACGACCGCGATCGTGATGACGTTGACGAGGAGATGTCGCTCGACGAAGAAGCGTACGATTCGTTCCATCGTTTAGTCCTCCCCGTCGACGATGACCGTGACCCCATCGGCGAGCGCGAATTGCCCGTCCCAGATCACGCGTTCCCCCGCCTTGAGTCCTTCGAGGACTTCGACCCATTCGCCGTTGCTACGACCGGTGCGGATGCGGCGGGTTCGAGCGACGGTGGATGCGCCCTGGCCTTCGATGACCCAGACCTCGGGATGTCCATCTCGGCGCAGCAACGCTGCGCGCTTCGCGACCAAGGTAGGCGCAACGTTCTTGTCGGCGAACTCGACCTGAGCGATCAGACCGTCTCGCATCAGTCGATCCGGGTCGGCCATCCACAGCTCGATGCCGTAGGTCCCGTCGTTCGAAGAGGCGACGCGCGCCACACTCTCGAGGGTCGCTTCGAAGACCGCGCCATCGAGATCCGAGAAACTCACGCGGGCCGTCGAGCCCGGTACGAGTCGGGCAGCCTCTCTTGCGGTCACGCCGCCGAAGATGCGAACCCGGGAGAGGTCGACGAGGGTCGCCACCGTCGTCCCCATCGAAACGAAATCTCCGACGTCGACCGAGATCGAATCGACGCTCCCGGCGAAGGGCGCCACGATCTTCGTGTCTTCGAGGTTGCGCTTCGCCGTGTCTCGGGCGACCAGCGCAAGCGCGATTTCATCTCGCGCACGATCAACCGAAAGGGTTAGATCGTCGAATTGCTGGGTGCTCATCGCCTTCTGCGCCCGGAGCTGCTCGCCCCGCTTGCGCTCGCGCTCCGCGTGCTTGAGCACAGTTCGCGCCGCAGACAGAGATGCTTCCGCGCGTCGGAGTTCAAGTTCGAATCGCGAGGCTTCGAGTTCGAGGATCACGCCCCCGGCTTCGACCCACGCACCGGGCTCGACGGTTCGCGCCAGAACCCGCCCCTGCGCTTCCGCGGTCAGCATGGCCCGATGGAACGCACGAACCGTCCCGGTCACACTTTGATCCGCCGTGAACTGTTCGCTGCGCACCTCATCGACGCGCACGCGCAGGCGTGCGATCGGCGCCGCAGAGGATTCCTCGGCGGCAGCGGCGGTTGCCGGCACTTCCGCGTCGCGACAACCGCCAAACAGGGCGATCGCCATGCATGCGGTCGTGAGTAGTGAGACCGACCGGACGGGCCGACTCAGGGAAAAACGCTTGGGGCGAAGGGCGTTCAGGGTTGTGAACGACGTCATCGCTCTTCCTCCGTTTGGGCGCGGAGTGCGTGCTGCAAGAACTTCTGGTTGTGGGCGATCAATCGATCGGGAAATTCTTCGTCGAGCGTGAGCCCGAGGCGTTCGCCAATCAAGGGAACGATCAAGAAGGGGAAGCCGGTCAGGCTGGCGATCGAGAGCGCGAGCATACTCGGGTCGTAGTCGTCGCGAATCTCATGGCGCGCCATTTCTTCTTCGAGCCATTCGACCATCATCGAAAGCGGCCCCTCGGCGATCGTCCCGATCACAAGTTCCTGCATGGGCGAGTCGTTTCGGGCGAGCACTTCGCGCATCACGAGTCGCGGAAGCCAGGGGTCCGCCGCAATCGCCGCGACCTGCACCCGGACGAGTTCATCGATCCGATGCTCCCCGCTTCTTGCGGGATCGCTCATCACCTCACGCACCTGGTCGGAGATCCGAGAGAAGGCCCGCTCGAACATCGCGTGGTAGAGCCCGTCCCGATCGCCGAAGTAGTACGAGATCATCCCCGGGCTGGCAGAGGCGCGCGCCGCGATCTCGCGCAGCCCACAGGCCTCGAATCCCTGCTCGACGGCAAGCTCGATCGCCGCGTCGAGCAGCGCCTCGCGAACGTCACTCGCATCGCCCTCGGATTGCTTCGGACGGCCTGGCCGGCGGGCCGGCGCACCGGTCTCGGAAGCCGGGGCGGAGGATGCGGGAGAACTGGACTCGATGGGTGTGCTGGGGGACATGGCGGCCTAAATTAATCGAACGTTTGATTAATTCAATACAGATCGGCCCAACCTCACATTTCTTTACAATTTCCGGAGACATAGAAGAAATCCCCGCGGGTCACACAAGGTCGCGCCGAACGATCCGTGGGTGCCTTCAGTCAGTCAGGGGTTCCCACCGCCCGGCCGGCCCGCCTGGGCTGCGTGCGCCGGCCGTCCCGCCTACCGGCTCCGAAAGCTCAGGATCGGCAGGCTCGGCTTCAAGACAGGCGACGCCGCGACCTTCTCCCGCAGCGCAGCGCCCGTCAGCCCGCCGCTCGAAGCGACCAGCACGCGGTTGTCGTAGTCCTCGGTTCCGATCGCGATCACGTCCTCAAAATGGGCCCGCATCTCCTTCGCGACCCGCCCGTGCTCGTCCAGCGTGTTGCTCACAAGGACCCCGCCGCGAGCGAGGAGCCCGCGCGCGAGGCGATGTGCCGGCTCCGGAATCCAGTCCGGTTTATGCACATCGTCCCCTTCGCCAATGAAGATGTCCTCGAGAATCACGTCGTAGCGAGTCGCGTCCTTGGCGTGATCTTCGAGCCAGACGTTCGCGTCGGCGATCTCGATGTCGATGCCCACGTCGTCGAGCTCGAGATGTTTGCGGGAGAGACGGACGACTTCGGCGTCGAGTTCGATTCCTTTGATCTCCGCCTTGGGCGCGAGGGCCCGGGCGAGGCGCGCAATCGAGCCTCCGCCGAGACCAAGCACGAGGATTCGGCGACGGCGGGCCGGCGGAAGCCAGAGGATGGGCGCAGCGATCGCGTCCCAGACGCAATGGGTCAGGACCTCCCCCGGTCGGTAGAAGGAGGCGAAGGTTTCGTCGACAACGAGGGTGCGAGTCTCCCCGTCATCCTCGATGCGCACGCGCGGCCTTTCCCCTCGACCGCGCCCACCATACGATTGCGCCATGTTGTCCGACCCCCTCTTCGACGGCTTGCCCCCAGAAGGCGCCAACGATGCCACGAACGGCGCCAAGAAGCAGGGTGTAGTCCGCGTTGCGCTGCCCGTTCCACTCGACCGGCTCTTTGATTACCGCGTTCCGGCGAGTCATGGCCTCGAAGTCGAACCCGGTACGCGGGTACGTGTCCAATTCGGGGGACAGCAGCTGATCGGCCTCGTCGTGCCCGGGGACTGGCAGACCGAGGAAGATGAAGCGAGTGCCGGCGCACCCCGCGACCTCGCTTCGATCAGCGCCGTCGTCGATCAGGAACCTGCCGTGGGCGTCGAAATGATGCGCCTGCTCGCGGATGCCGCGCGGGAGATCTACACGCCGATCGGCCTCGCCCTCGCCCACGCCTTACCTCCCGGCTCGACGCCGCGGCTTGCGCGCCCCTACGCGCTCACGACGCGCGGGGAGCGGGCCCTTTCGCAGGGGGCGCTTGCGGCAAATGCGCTCGGTGGTGCCGCGCGGCCGATTCTTGAAGCGCTCGCGACGAAGCCGCAGACGATGCATGCGCTGAGCAAGGGGATGCCGCGGGTCGACATGGCATCGTGTCTGGCGGAGCTGGTTCGCGACGGGCTCGTGGAGCGACGGGTCGAGGTTCGGCGGGCGAAGGCACGGATTCCGATGGAACGCATGGTGCGCATCGCGATCGATGTGGATCCCGTTCACGCGGCCGAGCATGTGCTCGGGCGTGCGAAGAAGCAGGCGGCACTGCTGCTTCGGATCGCCGAGGTACAGGGCGGCGTAGAGACTCGACGCCTCACCGCCGAAGAACCGAATGTCGGCGCATTGCTTCGCGCGCTTGAGAAGCGCGGCCTCGTCTCCTTCTACGAACGCCCGCGCATGATCTCGACCGAGACGATTCTCGATGGCGGCGGCACGGTCGAACTCACCGATGATCAGCGCGACGCCCTCGTCCCGCTCCGGGATGCGATCAAGCGACAAGTCGCCGAAACGTTTCTGCTTCATGGCGTGACGGGCAGCGGCAAGACCGAGGTCTACCTGCGTGCGATCGCGGAGGCCCTCGACGCGGGGCGTCAGGCGCTCGTGTTAGTTCCCGAGATTACGCTGACCCATCAGATTGTCGCTCGGGTGCGGGCGCGCTTCGGGGACGAAGTGGCGGTCCTGCATAGCGGGCTCAAGCCCGGCGACCGGCTCGCGCAATGGGAACGGATTCGCACGGGGGATACGCCCGTCGCCGTCGGCGCGCGAAGCGCCCTCTTCGCGCCGATCGAGTCCCTCGGGCTGATCGTGATCGATGAAGAGCATGACGGCGCCTACAAGAACGAAGAGGGCTTTCGCTATCACGCGCGGGATCTCGCGGCGCGGCTTGCCGCCGCCGCGGGCTGCCCACTGATTCTGGGCTCTGCGACGCCTTCCCTCGAGACGCGACATCGCGCGGATACGGGCGCGATTCGGCGCCTCTCGCTACCTCGGCGGGTCGGCGGGCGCCCCCTTCCCGCGGTGCAGATCGTCGACCTCGCCAAAGAGAAGGAGAAGAACCCGCGCGGGCGAAAGATGATCCTGTCACGGCCAATGCGTTCGGCGATCGAGCAGACGATGAACGATGGCGGGCAGACGATTCTGTTTCTGAATCGTCGCGGCTTCTCGACGCGGATCTTCTGCTTTCAATGCGGGCACGCCGAACGCTGCGACGATTGCGATGTCGCTCTCGTTTATCACGCCGCGGACTATCGCTTGCAATGTCATTACTGCGATCTGGTGCGGGATGTTCCCGAGACGTGTAATGGCTGCGGCGACCCCGAGACGGCGCTGTTAGGCGTCGGGACGGAACGGCTCGAAGAAGAAGTTCAGGGCGTCTTCCCAAGTGCACGCGTGATGCGCCTCGACCGAGACGTCGCCGCGAAGCGCGGGCATACGGAATCGGTCCTGACCGCCCTCAAGAACGAAGACGTCGACATCGTGATCGGCACCCAGATGGTCGCCAAGGGCCACGACTTCCCCGGTGTGCAACTCGTCGGTGTCGTCGCCGCCGACATCGGACTCCACCTCCCCGATTTTCGCGCCGCCGAACGCACCTTCCAGCTCCTCACACAGGTCGCCGGTCGCGCCGGGCGCGCCGCTCGCCCGGGCCGCGTCGTCGTTCAGACCTTCGTTCCCGACCACTACGCCCTCGCCCCCGTCGGCTCCCACGACTTCGAAGGCTTCTATCGCGAAGAGATCGGCCATCGCGAAGCCCTCGGCTATCCCCCCTTCGGCCAGCTCACCCGAATCGTCGTCCACGCCGAAGAGGAAGAGCACGCCCGTCGCGGAATCGAGGAAGTCGCTGCCGCGGCGAGGGCAACGATCCCAGATGGGACCGCGCTTGAGGTCCTCGGCCCCTCTCCGGCTCCGATCGCCCGTCTGCGAGGCCGATTCCGCTTCATGTGCCTGCTCAAAGGGAATGATCTGGCCGCGCTCCGGGTCGCCTCAAAGGCCGTCCTCGTCGCGGGACGGCGCCTGCCGCGGGAAGTCCAGATGGCTCTCGACGCGCTCCCCGTCAACATGCTATAAAACCGCCGTTTCCCCTTTTGATCCAACCGCTTATGCGGTTTCGCGGCGCCCTGCCAGACGTGTATTCAGGCGCACCTTCTGGGGCAACACGTTTGGGCAACACGGGGACCGATCCGGGTTTGTGTCGCGCGGCACCCCAAGTCCCGCCGGCCCAATTCGAGGCCGAACGCCTCGCCGTCTTCATTCAGTCCTTTTCATCCCAATCTTCCCCACACCCGTTCCCCGAACGGCCCAGCCCCTACACGAGTGATCCGATCCATGGCCCTCCGAGAAGTCGTCCAGTTCCCCGACCCGCGCCTCAAGAAGGTTTCCGAGCCGATCACGGAAGTGACGGATGAGATCCGCGACCTCGCCCGCGACATGATCGACGTGATGTACGACGAACCGGGAATCGGCCTCGCCGCGCCGCAGGTCGGCGCCTCGGTCCGCATGTTCGTGATCGATACGGAATGGAGCGATGAAGAGGTCGGTCGCAATCCGAGCGTGATCCTCAACCCCGAGATCAGCGATCGCGAAGGCAAGATCACCTGGGACGAAGGCTGTCTTTCGGTCCCCGACTATAACGCGATCGTCGAACGCGACGCCGAGATCACCCTCCGCGGAACCGACCTCGACGGCAAGCCGATCGAGGAGCGTGCCCAGGGACTCCGCGCCGTTTGTATCCAGCACGAAGTCGACCATCTCGATGGCGTCCTCTTCATCGATCGCATCAGCCGCTTGAAGCGCAGCCTCTACGTCAAGAAGCGTAAGAAGCAGCTCGCCGAAGAGCAGGGTTAGGCGCGTGGACGCGCTTCGCGTCGTCTTCTTCGGCACCCCCGAGATCGCGGTTCCGACCCTCGAGGCTCTGATCGAGGGCCCGCATGACGTGGTTGGCGTGGTTTCACAGCCCGACCGGGGTCGCGGTCGCGGACGAAAACTCTCGCCATCGCCGATCGCCGCCGTCGCGATTGAGCACGACATCCCTCTGCTTCGCCCCGAGAAGGTCGGCGACGCGGAAACCCTCGCTGCGCTTGAAGAACTCGCTCCGGATGTCGGCGTCGTCGTCGCCTTCGGCCAGTTCATTCCGAAGAAGGTCCGCGAGCTCCCGAGCCGCGGATACCTGATTAATGCCCACGCGAGCCTGCTCCCTAAGTATCGGGGGGCAGCGCCGATCGCGCGGGTGATCCTCGACGGCGAGCCCGAGACCGGCGTTTCGGTCATGCGCGTCGAGAAGGAGATGGATTCGGGCGCCGTTGCGCTCGTTGCCAAGACGCTGATTCGGCCGCAGGAGAACACGGCGGAGCTGTCAGAGCGAATCGCCACGATCGCGGCGGACGCAATCGCCGAAGCGGTCGATCAGGTGGCTCTCGGCACGATCGAGTGGGTCGAACAGGATGCGAGTCAGGCGACCTTCGCGGCGAAGATCGAGAAGCGGGATGCTGTGCTCGATCTGACAGAGGGTGCGCGGGCGCTCGCGGATCGGATTCATGCGCTGTCTCCCAAGCCGGGCGGCGCGGTTACGGTGTTAAGCCCGGGGAGCGACGAGGTCGTTCTCAAGATTTCGCGCGCGGATGTGGGTTTTGCCGACACGGACCTGGCACCGGGCACGATCGATCAGTCCGACCCTGCCGCGCCGATCCGGATTGCGACCGGTGATGGTTGGCTGGTTCCTCTCGTCCTACAGCGTCCCGGCGGCAAGCCGCTTCCGGTCGCGGATTTTCTTCGCGGGTTTGATCTCGCGGCCGACGCGCGGTGTGCGCTCGTCGAATCCTCATCCGACGCCTCAGGCGCGGGTGGAGGGGAGACTCGATGAGCGATGACAAGAAGAAGAAGGGTGGGCGCGGGAAGCGCTGGCCCGGTCGCGGACAACAAGGGCCGCGCAAGACGGCGGGTCCGACCGCGCCGCGTCTGATCGCGATTCGCGTCGTTGAACGGGTGCAGCGCGCCGGGGCGTACGCGGACCTCGCCTTGCATCACGCCCTCGTGCAGAGCCGCATGCCTGCCGCCGATCGTGGGCTGGCGACGGAGCTCGTCTACGGCACGCTGCGCTGGCGTGGGCGACTCGACTACTTGATCTCCCAGGCGCTTGATCGGGATCTGGCGAAGCTCGAACCGCTCGTCACGAGTGCGCTTCGGGTCGGCGCCTATCAGCTCTTCTTTTCGGATCGCATTCCGGCAAACGCGGCGGTCGATGAAGCGGTTCGCTGTGTGCGGGCGATGGGGCTTGAACGAGCGACCGGGCTTGTGAACGCCGTACTCCGGCGCCTCGGGCGTGACGGCAAGGACATCGCCTTCCCGGACCTCGAGACCGACCCGCTCGGCCATCTCGTTCATGCGTGCTCGCTTCCGGAGTGGATCGCCCAGCGATGGCTCGATCAGTACGGCGGCGAAGGCGCGGCGAAGCTCGCGATGATCATGAATGAGCCGGCGCCGGTCACGATCCGCGTCAACCGAACGAAGATCACCCGGGAGGAAGCGCTCGCGGAATTGATTGAGCGCCATCCGGATGCGCGGCTTGGACGTTATGCGTCGAACGCGATCGTGCTCGGGCGTAAGGGGGATGTCGGGCAAGACCCCGCGTTCGTCGCGGGACGGATCAGTCCCCAGGACGAAGCGTCTCAACTCGTGGTCGATTTGCTCGATCCGCAGCCCGGTGAACGCATCCTCGATACCTGCGCTGCACCCGGAACGAAGTCGGCTGCAATCGCCGAACGACTCGCCGGCGAGGGTCACGTTCTCGCGCTCGATCGCCATGGGCGGCGGCTCCGACTCGTCGGCCGCGGCGTGCGACGTCTCGAAGTCGGCGGCGTGGCCACACTCGAGCGGGACGCGACCAAGCCGATGACGGAACTCGCGGAGGCCGATGGCCCCTTCGACCGGATCCTGATCGATGCCCCGTGCTCCGGCCTGGGCTCGCTCCGCCGGAACCCCGACGCGCGCTGGCGATTGCGCCCGGAAGCCCTCGGCGATCTCGCCAAGATCCAGCGCGAGATCATCGAATCCGCCGCCGCCGTCTTGAGGCCGGGCGGCAGCCTCGTCTACTCTACGTGCACCGTCACCCCAGAAGAGAACGAAAAGGTGATCCGAGGCTTCATGGCGACCCGCGCCAACTGGCGCATCGCGACCCGAGACGAAGCCCCCGCCCCCCTTCGCGAACTCATCGATGACGACGGCTTCCTGCGCGTCCTTCCATACATGCCCAACCGACCGGACCTCGAAGATTGTCGCGACATGGACGGCTTCTTCGCCGTCCGCCTCGTACGTAACCCAACCGCCTAACATCTACTACTTCGCACCCACTACTTCGGAGTCGCCCATGAGCGCCCTGCCCGAAATCAAGATCGCCCCCTCCATCCTGGCCGCCGACTTCGTCAACATGGCGAGCGAGCTCGCCACGATCGAGAGCGCCGAACTCGTCCACGTCGACGTCATGGACGGCCACTTCGTCCCGAACCTCACGATCGGCCCGCCGGTCGTCGAAGCGATCAAGGGCGCCGCCAAGAGCCCCCTCGATGTGCATCTCATGATCGAGTCGCCCGAGACCTACCTCGAGCACTACATCAAAGCCGGCGCCGATATCCTGGGCGTGCATGCAGAGGCCTGCCCCCACCTCCACGGCACCCTCGGCATGATCCGCAAGATCGGCGACCGCCTGATCGAAGAAGGCGAGCGCACCGAACGCGTACGCTCCTGCGCCGTGCTCAACCCGTCGACGCCCCCCGACTTCATCGAGCACTGCCTCGAAGAAGCGGACCAGATCCTCGTCATGACGGTCAACCCCGGCTTCGGCGGCCAGAGCTTCATCGACGCCATGCTCCCCAAGGTCGAAAAAATCCGCGGCTGGATCGACGCCAGCGGCCGGGACATCGACCTCCAGGTCGACGGCGGCGTAAAGGAATCGAATATCGCGAGCGCCGCTTCGGCCGGCGCGAACAGCTTCGTCGCCGGAACCTCTGTCTTCGGTCAGAAGGATCGCAAGGCCGCGATCGAGGCCCTGCGGCGGGCGGCACAGGCAGCCCGCTGAGGGCAGCTCGGATTCGGGCGCGAAACTGCGCTCAGGGTCGTTTCAGGGGTGAAAAGCCGCTGATTTGCGCTTGAGAGAGCGGCACTAAACCGTATACTCCGGCGCTCGGTCGGGGCGTGGCGCAGCTTGGTAGCGCGCTTCGTTCGGGACGAAGAGGTCGCTGGTTCAAATCCAGTCGCCCCGACCATTTTTCATGCGGTCCAGCGGGAAAGCTGGATTCGTTGCTGGAGTCCCGACCAGGCGGCGTTGGCATTGCGGTCCAGCTGTCCGGCTGGATTCGTTGCTGGTGTCCCGACCAGGCGGCGTTGGTGCTTCTTGCGATCCGGCTGCCTTGCTTGATTCGTAGCTTGGGTCCTGATCCGTCGAATGTTGTTGAAGCGCGAGCCTTTGGGTTCGCGTTTTTGCGTTAGGAGGCTGAACGGCAGACTCTGCACTCTGAGGCAAGGGTTGCTATCGAAGCTTTTCCTTGAGCGATGTGCGGATCGCCGGGTCAACGAAATCGGATGCGATCGTACTTCTCCCGATGACGAATTCGAGGAGGTCCGTTGGATCATCCTCGTCGAAATCTCCGTCGTTTGATCGGTCAGTGCGGACCAGATAGAGCAGCGAATTTCGTTCTGTATCCCAAGTGAATGACACAACGCTGACTTCTGGCGGGGTCGCCGCGTGCAGCGCCGTCGCCTCCAGATCCGAGTGATACGCAACCAAGGCGTCACTGTCATCGATCGCGCCGTCCCCATTGCTATCACGGTCTCGCACGAGCCAAAGCAGCATGTCGCAGGGCAGACCACCCACACCCTCGGAGCATGCTTCATGTGGCATCTGAAATTCGGCCAGTTGCGTCGGCTTGGTGAACAACAACCGTTGGCTAGAAGTCCCAGTGCCGCGCGCAATCACATTGAATATCTGGCTCGATTTCATGTGCTGAGATAGGTGACCCTGCACGGAAAAGTGGACTCACCCGAGGGAGCTAGTCTTTCTCGAGGAGTCCAAAATGTCAAAGACGAAGAGAACGAGAAGAAGGTTCACGGAAGAGTTCAAAGCTGAGACCGTGAAGCT
>Ga0316209_1001952_pt1 | contig 18420 bp, 18 predicted proteins | sample 6monopyrite_MG_FD_204945 | JGI IMG/M metagenome (GOLD analysis project Ga0316209, IMG submission 204945) | Microbial mat bacterial communities from mineral coupon in-situ incubated in ocean water Damariscotta River, Maine, United States -... | ecosystem: Environmental > Aquatic > Marine >...
GCTCGTAAATCCTCATCTCTAAAGCATTTTACAATTTGAAAGTACTTGTCGTAGCCTGAGACCATCAACAATTGTTTGAACGTTTGTGGAGATTGCGGCAAAGCATAAAACTCCCCTTCATTCATCCTTGACGGAACCACAAAATCCCGTGCACCCTCTGGTGTAGATTTTATCAAATAAGGTGTTTCTATTTCTAAAAAATCATCGTTAGCTAAGTAAGCTCTAATTTCTTGGGCCAAGAGACTACGAAGCTTTAACTTTTCTTGCACTACTTTTCTTCGAAGATCTAGGTAGCGATATTTCATTCTCAATTCTTCCCCTCCATCCGTTTCGTCCTCAATAGTGAATGGGGGTGTTTTTGCCGCATTTAATAAGGTCAATGACTTGACTTCAATTTCAATTTCACCTGTTGGAATGCTTGGATTTTTGTTGCTTCTTTCGATCACAGTTCCATCTATTTGTATGACGAATTCCCTCCCTAGCTTTCTGGCTTCTTCACATAAGTCGGTATTTTCTTCCAAATTAAAAGTCAGTTGAGTAATTCCATATCGATCACGTAAATCGATGAAGGTCATTCCTCCCAAATCTCTTGATTTTTGCACCCAACCAGAAAGTTGGACCTTCTCCCCTTTAAAGCTCAAATTCAACTCCCCGCAAGTGTGTGTTCTGTACATAGAAATATTTTGCAGCGAAATTAGGAAAGTTATACAGGGATGACTAGTCAAAAACTTAATTTGGCATTCATTTACGTCCTTAAATTATGCTCAATGATTCAAGCATTTGATGATAAATATTTCATGAAGCAAGCACTGAAGGAAGCCAACTTGGCCTTTGATAAAGAAGAGGTGCCCATTGGTGCAGTTATCGTGGCCAATCAAAAAATTATCGCTAGAGCACATAACCTTTCAGAAACCTTAAATGATGTCACAGCTCATGCTGAAATGCAGGCATTTACTGCCGCAGCAGATTTTCTTGGAGGAAAATATTTGCATGATTGCACGCTCTATGTTACGCTTGAACCTTGTGTGATGTGCGCAGGCGCCTCCTATTGGGCACAATTATCGAGAATTGTTTATGGGGCAAAAGACGTGCGAAACATTCAAAATGGAATCACTAAAGCTCAATTGTATCATCCAAAAACTGAGCTTATAGGAGGGGTGATGGAGGAAGACTGCAGAGACTTAATTCAATACTTCTTTGAAGATAAACGAAAGTTGCAATAAATTCAATCACTTTCGATAAGGTCATGCACCTCATTCAATTGGAAGAGTGTTTTAATTGAATTACAGGCTTCATTCATATGTAGGTTAACCGCTTCTGCTTCATGGGAGCGAAGTGCTTTTGTATTTTCCCAATCGTTAGAATTGCGCCACTTGGCATAAGCAAGATAATTTCCATTTTGGTCCTTTTGCAACCGAGAACCTAAACCACTGGAGTATTGCTTAATCAGTTGTGTCATTTACAACTAGGTCTGTTTAAATTCTTCTTCTTTTCTGGCTTCACATTAAAAATATAGAGTACATAGAACATAAAGTAAATTTAGTAGCCCCGGCAGGAATCGAACCTGCATCTAAAGTTTAGGAAACTTTTGTTCTATCCATTGAACTACGGGGCCAATGCACTTATTTTAAAGGTGCGAGCTCAATGCTTTCGTTGACGATGAAAGCAGTTGGAAAGTCGATTTTATAGGTAGTCAAATGTTTGTAAGCCTCAAGCTTATCCCGGAAGTTCCCAGCCCTCAATTTAAAGTTGGGCTGCTGATAACTAAGAAAGATGGGATGGTCTTCGTATTTACTTAAAAAGTCAGATTTCACTTTAATCGCGTCCCATCGACTTCTGCCTGAGAATAATTGAATCCGATACCCTTGAATCTCTTTTGCACTTAAGTAATCTTTTAAGAGCAATTCAAAGCGTTGGTCCTCTTTATAGATGATTTCTCCTTTATGTTGATTGTCCTCTAGTGGCGGAAGTGTGTCTACTCCAACAACACTATCGGATTGCTTAATTGAATAAGTTGCATCGACATTCAATCCGATGTCTTGACTCTTTATAAATGAGCTAACTAAAACAAGTAAGAAGACTAAGAAATATTTCATGTCATTTAATGTTGTGACAAAGATATAGAATCAACTGCCATTAAAACTAAAGCAAAACCTTTGCCCTTTCTTCAGCAAGAAGGACGGAGTTATTTATTTAGAACGATTCTAAATTAATAAGCCATGCTTCTATTTTGATAGAATAGTCTGGCAAAAATGACTTCTGTGGTTAAATTTGCGACTTGAAAATCGGGCATTTTCCCGTGAAGTCACAATAGATAAAAGAAATAATAATCTCTATATGAAAGTATTATCTTCTGACAAGACAAGAGCATTCGCCCTAGTGGTTCTCTCCTTCTTCTTCGCTTTTGGCTTGTCCATTTCCAATGTAAATGCACAAGAAGACGGTGAAAAGCTGTTCAAAAGCTATTGTGCGTCCTGTCACAGTCCTGGAAACAATCAATTGGTGGGTCCCGGATTAGCAGGGGTATATGACAAATATGAAAGAGAATGGTTGTATAAGTGGATAAAAAATTCGCAAGCACTCATAGAATCTGGAGATGCCGATGCTGTTGCAGTTTATGAGCAATACAATAAGGTATTAATGCCTGCACAGCCTGTCAATGATGCACAAATAGTTGCTATCCTTGACTACGTTAAGGAATACAATGAAGCAGCTCCAATTGTTGAAGCAGCTGGCGCTACAGGCGCAGAAATTGGCGAAGTTGTTGCAGAAGATTCTTCTTCTACATTCTACGTTACACTTGCTGTAGTCCTTGCATTTCTCATAGTGATTATAATTATGAGAAAGGTGCAGCACTTGCTCAAGGTGGTTGATTCGGAAGCCAAGGGAGAAGATGCTCCTAAAGAATTGACCTTAATGCAAGCTATTGGACAAACGATTAGTACGAACAAAACTGTATTTGCTTTAATAGGTATAGTATGCTTGTCTTTGTTTGCAAAGGCAGGGTGGGATGCAGCCATTGGAGTTAGTGTGTATACAGAATATGAGCCGGAGCAACCTATTAAATTCTCTCATGAATTGCATGCAGGGACCAATGGTATAGACTGTAACTATTGTCATTACAGTGCAAGTTTTAGTAAATCTGCTGGAATACCCTCAGCCAATTTATGTATGAATTGCCATACCTACATTCAAGAAGGGCCTCAATATGGGAAAGAAGAAATTTCTAAAATTTATGCGGCTTTGGACTTTGATCCAGTGACCAAAACATATGGGCCAAACCAGAAACCAATCAAATGGGTGAAGGTGCACAATTTGCCAGACCATGTTTATTTTAACCATTCGCAACACGTTACTGTTGGTAAAGTTCAGTGCCAAAAATGTCATGGTCCTGTCGAAACCTATACAGTTGGTAAGCAATATGCTTCCTTAACCATGGGCTGGTGTATCAATTGCCACAGAGAAACAAAGGTTCAAATGTCGGAGAACGGCTATTACGATGAAATTCATGCACGTCTACCTGAAGAGTTGAAAAAAGAGTACTTAGAAGATGGAACAATAACCGTTTCTGAGTTAGGTGGTATTGAATGTGCGAAGTGTCATTATTAAGATTTTTTAGATAATCTCATGTCAAACGAAACAAAATATTGGAAAGGAGCTGAGGAGTTAAACGATTCTCCTTCTTTTCAAAGGATCAAGAATAAAGAGTTTAGTGAATACATTCCTGTTGAGGATTTTGTCGGAGATGAAAATATTGTCGCTGACTCAAAAACTAGTAGGAGAGACTTTCTTAAATATCTTGGCTTTGGTGTAACAGCAGCGTCATTAGCAGCATGTGAAACACCTGTAAATAAGGTAATTCCTTACGTTGTAAAGAACGATAAGATCAATCCAGGAATTGCAAATTATTTTGCATCTACCTTTTCAGATGGATCAGATTACTGTGAGATTGTTGTAAAAACAAGAGAAGGACGACCAATTCGTATTGATTCAAATATAAAATCACCATTTACCTTAGGTGGGATCAATTCAAGAATTAATTCTTCTTTACTTTCACTATACGATGGGCAACGTTACAAGGCTCCAATGATTGATGGTGCTGATTCAGATTGGTTTACGTTTAACTCTGGCGTAAAAAAGGCCATAGAAGCAGCCATTTCCAATGGCGGAAAAGTGAGGTTCTTGACGAATTCTATCACAAGCCCTTCAACCCTCAAGATTGTCAATGATTTTATTGCTTCACAAGCTGATGCAGACATCAAGCACATCTGCTACGATCCTGTATCATTTAGTGGTACCTTGGAAGCGAATCAAGAAAGTTTTGGGAAAGCTGCTTTGCCAAATTATCATTTAAATAAAGCAAAAGCGATTGTTTCTGTTGGTGCTGATTTTATCGGAAATTTTCCAAGTGCTGCAAGACTTTCCTCACAATATGCTGAAGGACGAAATCCAGAAAAAGCGTGGATGTCGAAACACTTTCAGTTTGAAAGTTCAATGTCATTGACTGGTTCCAATGCTGACGTACGCGTGCCTATCAAGCTTTCAGAACATGGAAAAGTATTGGTAGCATTGTACAATCAAGTTGCATCAATGTTGGGGGCATCTCAGTTGTCATCAGCCAAAACGGCTTATGACGAAAAAATAAATTCAGCGGCAAAAGCATTGGTGAAGGCCAAAGGAGCATCTGTTGTGATTGCAGCAGCCAATGATAAAAATCTACAATTAATTGTCAATGGAATTAATCAGTTGTTAGGTAACTACAACAATACTATTGACATAAACAAAGCTATAAACTTGAGAAAAGGCCAAGACGCTGAAGTAGCAACATTGGTTAGCGAGATGAAGGCAGGGTCTGTGGATGTATTGGTTGTAAGCGGGGTAAATCCAGCTTACAGTTTGCCCGCTGAAATGGGATTTGAGTCAGCAATGGAAAAAGTAAAAACTTCAGTGGTTTTTGCTCTTAGGCCAAATGCGACATCTGCCAAGGCTAAATATGTAGGAGCTGAAACTCACTTTCTTGAATCATGGGACGATCACAATCCAGTAGAGGGACATTATGCACTTTCACAACCAACGATCAACCCCTTGTTTGACACTATGCAATTTCAAGATTGTTTGTTAAAATGGACAGGAGAGGATAGAAAATACTATTACATCCTAAAGGAAAATTGGGAAAATACTGCTTTTGCAAATCAAAGTGAATACATCCTTTTTGAAGATTATTGGAATACATGTTTACAAAGTGGTTTTGAAACAATGAATGTTGGCAATGAGGAATCAGTAGTTGAGTTTGCTGCAAGCCTTGCAGCCCCAACCTCTGCAATCAATGCTACAAAAGGTTCGGATTGGGAAATTGAATTTTATCAAAAGATTGGAATTGGTGTTGGAAATCAGTCTCATAATCCGCTATTGCAAGAGTTGCCAGATCCAATAACTAAAATGACCTGGGACAATTACTTGACCATGAATCCGAACGATGCCAAAGAAAATGGATTTGCTACAGAATATGGAGAACAAAAAAATGCAGACACAGTAAACCTTTCCATCAATGGTCAAGAGTTTAAGAATGTGCCTGTCATTGCTCAACCTGGACAAGCAAGAGGCACTCTTGGAGTTGCGTTAGGTTATGGGCAAAGCATTGGGAAAGAAAATCAAATCGTAGGGATTAATTTCTATCCTGCGTACAATGGATTAAAAAATTACAGCACCTCTGTATCTTTTGAATCAACAGGGGAAGACTATCAAGTAGCCACTACCCAAACGCACCAAACTGTGATGGGTAGAACATCTGTTATTCGAGAAACAGATTTGAATACGTTTAAAAACGCAGAAAAAGACGATTACAATCCTGCACATGTTTTGGCGACTCATCATGGTCCAAAAGATGTAAGTGAAATAGACCTTTGGGCTAAACATCCTGTCAAAGGTGCTGGTCATCATTGGGGTATGAGCATTGACCTTAATTCATGTACCGGTTGTAGTACATGTATTACAGCTTGTAACATTGAAAATAACGTTCCAATTGTAGGAAAGGATGAAGTTAGAAGGTCAAGAGAAATGCATTGGATACGGATTGATAGATATTTTAGCAGTAATCCAGTTGATGTTGCTGAGAAAAACTACACCGCAATGGAGACACCTGAGGACAATCCTATGGTGGTGCATCAACCTATGATGTGTCAACATTGTAATCATGCACCTTGTGAAACAGTTTGTCCTGTTGCTGCTACAACACACAGTAATGAGGGATTAAATCAAATGACTTACAATCGTTGTATTGGAACACGCTATTGTGCAAACAACTGTCCTTACAAAGTGAGAAGATTTAATTGGTTCTCTTACCAGAATTACAGCAAGTTTAGCGCTTTAAATCCAGCGCAAGATGATTTAGGACGTATGGTGTTGAATCCTGATGTAACAGTGAGGGCAAGAGGTGTAATGGAAAAATGCAGCATGTGTGTTCAAATGATTCAAGAGACTAAATTAACTGCTAAGAAAGAAGGTAGATCTGTTATTGATGAAGAAGCGAAAACCGCTTGTTCATCTGCTTGCCCGACAAATGCAATTCAATTCGGCGACCTGAACGATAGTAAGAGTGTTGTGGCTGAGCGATCTACAAGTAACAGAGCTTACAGAGTAATTGAAGAAGTAGGCGCACAAGCAAACGTTTACTATCAAGTAAAAGTTAGAAACACGGAAAATAAAGCTTAAAAAAACTAGAGTATGCATCAAGAAGCAGCAATTCGTGAACCATTAGTATTAGGGGAGAAGACTTACGGACAAATCACCGACGATGTTCTTGCACCTGTGGTAGGTAAGGCAAGCCGTTCCTGGTGGATTGTGTTTGGAATATCGTTAGTTATGGCACTTTGGGGGATCGGTTGTATTCTCCATCTTTTAGGTACCGGAATAGGCACTTGGGGATTGAATAAGACCGTAGGTTGGGCATGGGATATCACAAACTTTGTTTGGTGGGTAGGCATTGGCCATGCAGGAACTTTGATTTCAGCTGTACTTCTTCTTTTTAGGCAGAAATGGAGAATGGCCATTAACCGATCGGCTGAGGCTATGACAATATTTGCTGTAATGATGGCTGCAGTTTGGCCTGCGATTCACATGGGAAGAATATGGTTGGCCTATTTTGTATTTCCTTTGCCAAATCAGTTTGGCTCATTGTGGGTAAATTTTAACTCACCGCTTTTATGGGATGTTTTTGCAATCAGCACATACTTCTCTGTGTCATTGGTGTTTTGGTACATTGGTTTAATACCTGATTTCGCTACCATTCGAGACAAAGTAACACAAGCGGTTCCAAAGAAAATATACAGCCTATTAAGTTTTGGGTGGACAGGAAATGCAAAAGCCTGGAATAGATTTGAAGAAATTTCTTTAGTATTAGCAGGCCTCGCTACACCACTTGTTTTCTCAGTTCACTCTATAGTAAGTATGGATTTTGCTACTTCCGTAATTCCTGGTTGGCATACTACGATTTTCCCACCTTATTTTGTTTCTGGTGCGGTATTCTCTGGTTTTGCCATGGTTCTAACTCTATTAATCATTATGCGGAAAGTGATGAATTTAGAGAGTTACATCACTATCAAGCACATTGAATATATGAATATTGTAATCATTGTTACAGGATCTATTGTTGGAGTAGCATACTTAACTGAACTTTTTATTTCTTGGTATTCGGGGGTGGAGTATGAATCTTATGCCTTTATAAATAGGGCTACTGGTCCATATTGGTGGGCATATTGGGCCATGATGACTTGTAATGTGATCTCCCCTCAAGTATTCTGGTTTAAAAAATTGCGAACGAATATCATGTTTACTTTCTTTATGTCCATTGTAGTGAACATTGGAATGTGGTTCGAAAGATTTGTAATCATTGTAACTTCATTACACAGGGATTACTTGCCATCAAGTTGGACAATGTTCCATCCTACTTATGTAGACATTGGATGTTTCATAGGCACTATTGGGATATTCTTTGTATTGTTCCTTCTTTTTGCAAGGTTTTTCCCTGTCTTGCCTTTAAACGAATTGAAGACAATTTTGAAGTCATCAGGAGAACAGTATAAAAAGATTGACGAATAACTAAAGCGCACATGGCTAATAAAATAATTTACGCGACATACGACGACGATATGGTTCTTTTGGAGGGAGCTAAAAAATTAGTTGCCAAGGGAATTCATATTAACGATGTTTTTTCACCTTTTCCTATTCATGGAATTGACCCTGTAATTGGCATTAAGCAAACACGTCTTGCAATATGTGGATTTATTTATGGACTAATAGGATTGTCCCTAGCACTTTATGGCATGTATTATTTTATGATATATGATTGGCCAATGAATATTGGAGGTAAGCCGATTGATTATTTTTATCAAAACATTCCAGCATTTGTGCCAATTTCTTTTGAATTTACTGTTCTGCTGGCTGCACATGGAATGGCATTAACCTACTTTATCCGTAACTGGACTTTACCAGGTATTAAAGCAAGAAATCCTTATCCGTACACAACAAATGATAAATTTGTAATGGAAATCCATCCTGAAGATTCTGATGTGAGTATAGAGGAACTTACTAAGCAACTTAATGAAACTGGAAGCATTAAAGTAGAGGAAAGATAATTAGGATAAAAAAGATTGATGAGAACTACAATGAAAAATATTTCAAAAAATCTGTCAGTATTGCTAATTGCAATAGCATTGAATACGGCTTGTGATGACCCTCAAAGTCCTGGAGTTGAATTTATGCCAGACATGTATCGATCACCAGCCATTGAGGTATATGTCGATTACAATTACCCAGATTCATCAACAGTTAGGCAAGCACCAGAAAATTCTATACCGATAGGATATAAGCCTTTTGCCTACCCTAACACAATAGAGGGATATGAGATGGCTGGGAATTCCTTGAGAAACCCTCTAAAATTAACTGAGCAATCTATTGTCGAAGGCAAAAAGTTATATGAATCTTTTTGTGCACATTGCCATGGTAAAAAGGGCTTAGGTAAAGGATCTATTCAAAACGCAATTTATGGAGCTGTTCCTTCTTATGCGGATGAGATTCCAAACAGACGTGGAAATAGAACTATGAAAGAATTGACTGAAGGACACATCTACCATACCATAATGCATGGTTTAAATGCAATGGGACCTCACTCTAGTTTGATACGTGAGCAAGATAGATGGAAAATTGTGGCGTATGTTCAAACATTACAGGGTAAAGATCCTTTGAAACCAGCAGAAAAAGATGAGAATTCTGTGGAGAGTAGCGAAAAAGAAATTAGCGAATAAACGAATTAACTGAACTGAAAGAAAAAATACAAGAATGGAATTTGTTTTCACAAAAAAGGCAAAATTAACCTTCTCGATATTCATGGTCATTGGTCTTATTGCCATGATTTATGGATATTCGACAGATCACTCAGAGCACCACAATAGATTTTGGGCTAACATCTTTGTCAATGGCTTTTTCTATTTCGCCATTAGTCTAGGGATGCTGTTTTTCCTTGCATTGCAGTATGCGACTGAAGCGAGTTATATGGTGGTTCTTAAGCGAGTCATGGAGGCAGTTTCACAATACATTTTTGTAGGAGCAATCATATTAATTTTGTTTTTTCTCGCTGGGACATTGCATTTTCATCATATATACCACTGGATGGATCCTAATGTTTATGACATTAACTCGGATAGTTATGATGCCATTATTGCAGGCAAAGCGGCCTATTTAAATCAACCTTTTTTCTGGATTAGAACACTCGTTTATTTAGGAGTATGGTGCTGGTTTGCGCACAGATTTAGAAAAAGATCGTTGTTAGAAGATAGAGAAGGGGGAGTAAAGATTCATTTCAAGAACATGGCCATAGGAGCTACTTTCTTGGTGTTTTTCGCATTCACATCATCAACATCAGCATGGGATTGGATCATGTCTATAGATACCCACTGGTTTAGCACCCTTTTTGGATGGTATGTATTCTCAGGAATGTGGGTGAGTGCTATGATATTTTTGGTTCTTTTTGTAATTTATTTGAAGGGTAAAGGATACTTGCCAGAAGTAAATGAGAGTCATATACATGATGTTGGTAAATGGATGTTTGCCATTAGCTTTTTGTGGACCTATCTGTGGTTTTCGCAATTTATGTTGATTTGGTATTCAAATATCCCAGAGGAAGTGACTTATTATATTGACAGAATAGAGCATTACAAGTGGCTTTTCTTCGGAGTGTTTTTTACAAATTTCTTGTTTCCAATGGTGATATTGATGGCTAGAGATGCGAAAAGACAAATTGGATACTTAATTTTTGTAGGTTGTGTTATATTCATTGGACATTGGTTCGATGTATTCTTAATGGTAACACCTGGAACTGTAGGACACTTAGAATTTGGCTTTGGTGAAATTGGAATGTTCATCGGATTTCTAGGTCTGTTTTTATTCGTAGTGTTTAGATCTCTAGCGAAAGCACCTATGATGGTTAAAAACCATCCATTTTTGGAAGAAAGTAAACATTTGCATATCTAAAAAAGAAGAAAGATAATGTTGGATTTGTTAATATTTGTAGGAATAGTTCTTGGAATCATTGCCATTGCAAAAGTGGTAAAGGTGCTCGAATTATCAAGTAACGTTAAAGGAGAGAACTCCTATAACATCACCGATAAAGAAAACAGGTTTCAGGCCTTCTTGATGCCAGTTTTTTTGGTTGTTTATTTTGCATTTATCATTTGGCAGGTAGTAAAGTGGGGCGACAGGGTATTGCCCGTATCCGCTTCTGATCACGGCGTAATTATCGACCAATTGATGACAACCACATGGATTATCATTATTCCTGTATTTATTTTCACCCACATTTTGTTGTTCTATTTTGCGTGGAAATACGCTTATGATAAAAACAGAAAAGCTCAATTCTTTGCTCATAACAATCGTTTGGAGATAATTTGGACAGCGATACCAGCAACTGTTTTACTCATATTGATTTTGTACGGATTGTCAATTTGGAACGATGTAATGGAGCCTCTTACCCCGGAAGACAATGCTGTGGAAATTGAATTGTACGCACGTCAATTTGATTGGACAGCTCGTTATCCTGGAGAGGATGGTAAGTTTGGAGAGTCTAGTGTTAGAATGATTGAAGGTGTAAATATGCTTGGTTTAGACTCGACAGACGCAAAAGCCTGGGATGATAAATATGTAAAAGCGGAATTCCACTTGCCAGTAAATCGTCCAGTGCAATTTTATTTTAGAGCACAAGATGTGATTCACAGTGCCTATATGCCGCATTTTAGAGCTCAAATGAATTGTGTGCCTGGAATGATTACTAGGTTTAATTTCTTGCCAACAAAGACTACGGAAGAGATGCAAGAAATCACTGGAAATCCTGAATTCCAATATATATTGCTTTGCAATAAAATTTGTGGAGCTGCCCACTATAATATGAAGATGGAAATTATAGTAGAAAGTGAAGAGGATTATAATAAATGGTTGAGTGAACAAAAAGAATTTTTAGTGGTTGAAGGAAATGAAGCTAAAGTGGAAATTCAAGAAGTAGAAGAGGAAGAAATAATTGAAGAATCACCAGAGGAGGATACGGAATTATCCTTGTTAAATACTAAATAATCAACGAAATGTCTGCAACGCATAACGACAACGATTTTTTATTCAAGTACATCTTTAGTACTGATCACAAGATGATTGCTAAGCAATTTTTCTTAACAGGCTCCATTATGGGATTGATCGGAATGCTGATGTCAACTTTTTTTAGATTGCAACTGGGATATCCTGGCGAAAGCTTTCCATTTTTGGAAACGATTATGGGTGATTGGGCTCCAGGTGGGGTACTTACTCCTGACAAGTACCTTGCATTAATTACACTGCATGGCACAATTATGGTCTTTTTCCTTTTAACAGCAGGCTTGAGTGGCACATTTAGCAACTTACTTATCCCCTTGCAAATTGGAGCAAGAGACATGGCATCAGGCTTCTTAAACATGTTGTCATATTGGTTCTTTTTTCTTTCATCATGTGTGATGATAGCTTCCCTTTTTGTCGAAGGTGGACCAGCCTCTGGAGGGTGGACAATTTATCCTCCTTTGAGTGCATTGCCTGAGGCAGTTCCTGGTTCAGGAATGGGAATGACTTTATGGATAGTCTCGATGGCTTTGTTCATTGTTGGCTCACTCTTGGGAAGTTTAAATTATATTGTCACTGTTTTTAACTTACGTACCAAGGGCATGACCATGACAAGAATGCCGCTGACAATTTGGGCTTTCTTGATTACTGCTGTTTTGGGTGTTTTATCATTTCCTGTATTGTTTTCAGCAGTATTGTTATTGTTGTTCGACAGAAGTTTTGGAACGAGTTTTTACCTCTCTGACATTTATATTGCGGGAAAAGCATTAGAGGTAGATGGTGGTAGCCCTATTCTTTATGAGCACTTATTTTGGTTCTTGGGTCATCCTGAGGTTTACATTATACTGTTGCCTGCACTTGGTATTACATCAGAAGTTGTGGCAACCAACTCAAGAAAACCTATTTTCGGATACCGCGCTATGATTGGTTCAATTCTCGCAATTGCCTTCATCTCATTCTTGGTATGGGGACACCATATGTTCATCACAGGGATGAATCCTTTCCTTGGTGCTGTATTTACGTTTACAACTTTACTTGTGGCAATCCCTTCTGCGGTAAAAGTTTTCAATTACATCACGACACTTTGGAAAGGAAACATAAAATTTACTCCAGCAATGTTATTTGCGATTGGATTGGTTTCTACATTTATTACAGGTGGATTGACGGGAATTATTTTGGGAGATTCAGCCTTAGACATTAATGTACATGACACCTATTTTGTTGTTGGCCATTTCCACATTGTGATGGGACTCTCGGGTACATTTGGAATGATTAGTGGGATTTACCATTGGTTTCCAAAAATGTATGGTCGAATGATGGATAAAAATCTTGGTTTCTTGCATTTTTGGTTAACCATAGTTTCTGCCTATGGGGTGTTTTTTCCCATGCACTTTTTAGGATTAGCAGGTGTGCCAAGAAGGTATTATCAGAATACTGAATTTCCTATGTTTAACCAGATGTATGACATCAATGAGTTGATTACTGTGTTTGCAATCATTGCAGCAGCAGCACAAGGGTTATTTATCTTTAATATTCTCTACAGTATTTTCAAAGGACCAAGAGCACCTCAGAATCCTTGGAAAGCAACTACTTTAGAGTGGACAACACCTGTAAAGCATATTCATGGAAACTGGCCAGGAGAGATTCCAGAAGTGCATCGTTGGCCATATGACTATAGTAAACCAAACGCTGAAGAAGACTTCATACCTCAAACAGTTCCTTTAGCAGAGGGAGAAGAAGACCAGGGTCACTAGTAATCATCAAAGAATAATTAAATGTCCTTAATTTCGTTAAGGACATTTCTTTTATGGTCAAGATTTTAACCTCTGTTCTTATTGTTTTACTGGCAGTTAACATCACTGCAAAGGGCCAAAGTTTTGAGCAGGAGCTAAGGACGGCGATTTCGACAAAACCTAGTCTTGAATTTAAAATTGACTCAAGAAATTCCTTTATAAGTAGATCAAATGCAAGGGTAGTAGGGTTAAAATTAGGAGTTCAATTTGACGATAAATTAAGTTTTGGATTTGGATACAATCGATTGTGGTCAAAAATCAAAAGGACTGCAATTATCAATGGCCTGGAAAGGGTAACGGAATTGCGTTTTCATCATATTTCACCTTATTCTGAATATGTTTTTTTCAGAGACGAACGGTGGGAATTATCCATTCCTGTGCAATTTGGTTTTGGTTCGACATTTTTAAGCAGTGAAACGTTGGATAAAAAATACAAGAAAAAATTTGTGTTAAGTTATGAACCTGCGATCACAGTTCAATACCGTTTTATGAAATACTTAGGAGCAGGTATTGGAATTGGATATCGACTCATGATAATTGATAATCCATCCATTGATGAACAATTTACTTCTCCTGTTTATTTGTTAAAATTTAGACTCTATTTTGAGGATTTTGTAAACGATTTGTGGCACAATTAATTCATTAGCTTTGAAAGTAGAATTTGTAAAATGATTGAACATTTAGACCCAAATGATGCCGATGATTTAGAAGTCGAAAAGGTTCTAAGACCTTTAAATTTTGACGATTTTACAGGACAGCATCAGGTTGTTGAGAATTTAAAAATCTTTGTACAAGCAGCGAGTCGTAGAGGAGAGGCTTTAGACCACGTATTGTTGCATGGACCTCCAGGTCTAGGAAAGACAACCTTAGCAAACATTATAGCCAATGAGCTGAATGTTGGATTTAAAGTGACCTCGGGACCTGTTTTAGAAAAGCCGGCAGAATTGGCTGGCTTGCTGACAAATTTGGATGAAGGAGATGTTTTATTCATAGATGAGATACATCGACTAAGTCCTGTAGTGGAAGAATACCTTTATTCTGCCATGGAAGACTACAAGATAGACATCATGATTGATTCAGGTCCTAATGCCAGAAGTGTTCAAATTAAATTAAATCCCTTTACGTTGATTGGCGCAACCACGAGAGCAGGACTGTTGACCTCTCCACTGCGTGCTCGGTTTGGTATAAATCTAAGGTTAGAATATTATGACAAAGATCTATTGAGTACGATTGTAAAACGCTCAGCAGGCATATTGGACATTGAGATAGTCAATCCAGCAGCATCTGAGATTGCAGGCAGAAGCAGAGGGACACCACGAATAGTAAATGCATTGCTAAGGAGAGTTCGCGATTTTGCTGAAATTAAAGGAGATGGTCGAATTGATTTGGCAATCGCCAACATTGCACTGTCAGCATTAAATGTAGATAAGTACGGTTTAGACGAAATGGACAATCGAATTCTCATTACAATTATTGATAAATTTAGTGGAGGGCCTGTTGGGATTACCACCATCGCAACTGCTGTAGGTGAACAGGCAGGAACAATTGAAGAAGTGTATGAGCCCTTTCTTATCAAAGAGGGCTTTATTAGCAGAACGCCAAGAGGCAGAGAAGCCACTACATTAGCATATCGACACCTAGGAAGAGACGCCCAATCTAAGTCAACACTCTTTGACTAATGGATGATGGGAGTAAATCTCGATTCATAAAGGAAACTGCATACCAACTCGGCTTTGATTTTGTTGGTATCGCCGAAGCCAAATTTCTAAAGGAAGATGCAGTTCGTTTAGAAAAGTGGTTGAAGAATGGACATCAAGGAAAAATGTCCTACATGGCAAACTATTTTGATAAAAGAGTTGATCCGCAAAAGTTAGTTGAAGGTGCAAAGTCAGTGATTTCTCTGATGTATAATTATCATACAAAACGACAACAGAAAGACAAGGAAGCACCTAAGATATCCAAATATGCTTTTGGAGAAGATTATCACTATGTCATCAAATCTAAGCTCAAACAATTTGAGAAGTTGATAGAAAAGAAATTTGGAGATATTCATCTACGCTATTTTGTCGACTCCGCTCCTATTCTTGACAGGGCATGGGCAAGGGAAAGTGGCTTAGGATGGATTGGCAAGAACAGCATGCTCATCAACAAAGAGAAAGGTTCTGAATTCTTTTTAGCGGAGATAATTCTCGATGTTAAGATGGAATATGATGGACCAATTAAGGACTATTGTGGAACATGCACTGCTTGCATTGATGCCTGCCCAACTGATGCCATAGAAAGAGAGAGAACTGTCAATGCAGAGAAGTGTATTTCATACCTTACCATAGAATTAAAAGATGCTGCAATTCCTAATGAGTTCGCAGATAAAATGAATAATTGGGCGTTCGGTTGTGATATATGCCAAGATGTCTGTCCTTGGAATAGATTCTCCACCCAGAACAATGAGAAAGCTTTTAACCCAAGTGAGCGATTAATCGCAATGACTAAATCAGACTGGGAAACACTTGAGAAAGAAGAGTTTAATCAGCTTTTTAAGAAATCAGCTGTAAAACGCACTAAATACGCTGGTTTGAAGCGTAACATTCACTTTCTTAAGAAATAGTTTCAAAGACTTCTAAGATAATTTCTCGATAGTCATTGCCGAATGTGGTAAGGCACCAAGCTTTTAGCGCTAAAAGTTCTTTGGGTTTAAGCCAACTTTTGAATTTTAACAATTCTTTTCTAAAAAGATTTCGATCAAAACTAACTTTAGTCAGTACCTTTTTACTCAACTCCAACATTTAATCCTTTTTTAAATCAATAAGCAATTTAAGCATGAATGAGATAAATTAAAAGTGTTATTACAGGAAGAAAGAATAAAGAATGTTAATTATCATCTCCCCAACGATAACTGTCATCTTTTAAGCCCATTAAGTCAACTATTCTGCTCACTACAGTTTGTGCTGCTTCCTCTATACTTTGTGGGTTCGAGTAAAAAGAAGGATTTGCTGGACAAATAATCCCTCCTGCCAAATCAACTTTTTTCATATTGTCCAAATGAATGGCATTAAATGGCATTTCTCTTGCCACAAGTATAAGTCGTCTTCGTTCTTTTAGTATGACATCTGCTGCCCGGCTTGTTAAATCATTAGAGATTCCACCAGCAATACGACCTAGTGTGCCCATAGAGCAAGGAACTATGACCATGGTGTTGTATTTGGCAGACCCTGAGGCGAATGGTGCATAAAAATCACTTTTGTCATAAAATTGAAAAGAATAATCTTCATAGGATTTATTGCCCAGTTCTTGTTCCCAAACAATTTTTGCATTATCAGACATCACGACACCAACTTTGTTTATCTGATCGCTTTTTTCAATCAATTTGTCAAGTAATAGTTTCGCATAAATAGAACCTGATGCGCCTGTAATTGCTACTATGATTTTATGATCCATTTTTTTCGAATAATTCATACCTCATACTAAAACTCAGGACTGTATGAAACATGCCATTGTTGAATCTAAAATTTTCTCCACTGTCGTGATCTCTTACTGCTGACAATGAATTGCTAATTCTCCAATTCATAACAAGGTGTTTTGTAAAATTAAAGTTAATGCCTACTAGAGCCCCAAAATCATTGTTATTGAATTGATTGAGCTGCTCTGGTATATCAAATGGCCCGTTTTCATCTTCTAAATACTGATAAACAAGTCGACCATAGTACAAACCAACATCATAAGTAAACTTATTGTTTTTAAGGCGAATCATTAAGGGAACTTCAACATAGTTCATTCTCAATAAAAAAGATTCGGTATCTCCTTGATCATTGCGCGGGAGTTTTCGACTGCCTTTTTCACTATACACTATCTCAAATTGCACATTGATCTTAGAATTAAGGTCAGAGTTAACATAACCACCTAATAGTAAGCCCCCCTTATTAAATCCAGCCAAGCCATCACCGCTTATTTGAGAGGCATTAATTCCAGCAATGCTCCCAATGTTAAAGCTTTGACCATCAATAGTTTCAAGAAAGAAAAAGAAGGAAACGAAAATGAAAAATCTACATCTGGACATAAGTCTTACTAACAACAGTTAAGAGGTATAGTTTATTGTTTCTTTTCAATGGATTCGAAGAGAAATCAAGATTAATTTAGCGTCGAATTATCGTAACTAAAAACACATGACTAAAGAAAAGGAAATAAAACTATTGGAGCAAATTGCACGAACAGCTCAACTTGCTGGAAAAGCAATATTGGAAGTTTATAATACTGAGTTTGATGTTGAAACTAAATCTGATCAATCGCCTCTTACAGAAGCAGATTGTGCTGCGCATGAGGTAATTGTTAAAGGCTTGTATTCAACCAACATCCCAATATTGAGCGAAGAAGGCAAAGACATTCCGTACAGAGAAAGAAAGGATTGGGACCTATTTTGGATGGTAGATCCCTTAGATGGAACAAAGGAGTTTGTAAAAAGAAATGGCGAGTTTACAGTGAACATAGCGTTGATTAAAAATAAGCAGCCAGTTTTAGGGGTAGTGTATGTGCCCGTAAAAGATGTCATGTACCTTGGAGGAGAATTCATTGGAGCTTATAAAATAGAATCATTCACAGACGCTATTGTATTATCGTTCCAAGATTATTTGAATGAATCAAGTCAGTTGCCAAAAAAAATGGATCGTCCATATACATTGGTTGGTAGTCGATCTCATATGTCTGTAGAGACAGAAGCATTCTTTAATAAAGTGAAGGCCACTAAGGGTGAAGTTGAAATTATTTCCGTTGGTAGTTCTTTAAAACTTTGCATGGTTGCAGAAGGAAGAGCAGATGAATATCCTAGGTTTGCTCCAACCATGGAGTGGGATACAGCTGCTGGTCATGCTGTAGTACGTGCCATGGGAGGTAATGTAATCAATTGGAAATTGAATTCGCCCCTTGCCTACAACAAGGAAAACCTCTTAAATGACTGGTTTTTGGTAAAGGCAAAATAGAGCTTAAAGTACACTTAAAAGACTAA
>Ga0316209_1001953_pt1 | contig 18417 bp, 17 predicted proteins | sample 6monopyrite_MG_FD_204945 | JGI IMG/M metagenome (GOLD analysis project Ga0316209, IMG submission 204945) | Microbial mat bacterial communities from mineral coupon in-situ incubated in ocean water Damariscotta River, Maine, United States -... | ecosystem: Environmental > Aquatic > Marine >...
GTACACTTCCCGCGCGTTGTAACAGGGCCTAGAAAGATGATGTTGCAACGTGTGTGTCCCCATCGTCTAGAGGCCTAGGACACCGGGTTTTCATCTCGGCAACAGGGGTTCGACTCCCCTTGGGGACGCCATTATTTTACGCCTTGGCATTAAGAGTTAAGGTTAGAGGCTGGACAAAATTCGACAGGATTTGTACCAGCCTTTTTCATATCCGTGTTTTATGCAATGCGTCGTGCAATTTTAGACGTGATGTGAAAGAAACTTTCTGTAATTATGCCTGCTTGGCGTGTCTTCTGGAGAATGTATTGACCATAGCTGTATTAGCGCTTGAAGATGGAAGCTTGTTTTACGGCAAGTCCATTGGCGTTTCCGGTGAAACCATCGGTGAAGTGGTATTTAATACAGCAATGACAGGGTATCAGGAAATTCTTACTGATCCTTCCTACAGTAGACAGATCGTCACTCTTACTTACCCTCATATTGGAAATGTCGGCACTTGCGCTGGCGACGAAGAAGCCAATGGTATTCATGCCAGTGGTCTGGTTATTCGTGATAGTTCAATGGTAATGAGTAACTGGCGTGCTGAGAAAAGTCTCCACGAATATCTTGTTGAAAATAATACCGTTGCTATTTCTGATATCGATACCCGTCGTCTGACCCGTATTTTGCGTGATAAAGGTGCGATGGGTGGCTGTATTATGGCCGGCGATGAAATTGATGATGCTGATGTAATCGCTAAAGCAAAATCATTTTCCGGGCTGAAGGGCATGGATCTGGCTAAAGAAGTGACCACGGAAAAATCTTACCCATGGACTGAAAGTGTGTGGGATCTGGAAACCAATCAGCCGGCTGAAGTTACAAGTTCGAAGTTTAAAGTCGTCGCATATGATTATGGTGTAAAACGCAATATCTTGCGTATGCTGGTTGAGAGAGGCTGCGAGGTTACTGTGGTGCCAGCCAAGACATCTGCCAGTGAAGTGTTAGCAATGAACCCGAATGGTATTTTCTTATCCAATGGTCCGGGTGACCCTGAGCCTTGCGACTATGCCATCACTGCCATCGAAGAAATTCTGGAGACCGATATTCCCACTTTTGGTATCTGTCTTGGGCATCAATTATTGGCTCTGGCCTGTGGTGCTAAAACGCAAAAGATGAAATTCGGGCACCATGGCGCGAACCATCCAGTGCAGGATCTGGCAAATAAAAAAGTGATGATTACCAGTCAGAATCATGGTTTTGCCGTTGATGAGGATAGTCTGCCAGACAATCTTGAAGCAACTTACCGTTCACTGTTTGACGGTTCATTGCAGGGCATCCATCGCACAGATAAACCGGCATTTGGTTTTCAGGGTCACCCCGAAGCCAGTCCCGGTCCGCATGATATCGCTCCCGTATTCGATCATTTTATCGACTTAATGAATGCCAGAACAGGAAACACTGATGCCTAGAAGACAAGACATAAACAGTGTTTTAATTATTGGCGCGGGTCCTATCGTTATTGGTCAGGCATGTGAATTCGACTATTCTGGTGCGCAGGCGTGTAAAGCGTTAAAAGAAGAAGGTATCCGCGTTATTTTGGTGAACTCGAATCCAGCGACCATTATGACGGATCCAGAAACGGCCGATGCGACCTACATTGAGCCCATCACCTGGAAAACGGTTGCGGCCATTATCGAAAAAGAAAAACCTGATGTTCTGCTGCCAACGATGGGTGGGCAGACAGCATTAAACTGTGCGCTTGATCTGGATCGTGAAGGCATACTGGAAAAATTTGGCGTCGAGATGATTGGTGCCAGTAAAGATGCCATCGATATGGCTGAAGATCGCGAGCGCTTCAAAAATGCCATGGAAGATTTAGGGCTGGATATGCCGCGCGCTGCTATTGCGCACAGCATGGAAGAAGCCTATCAGGTACAGGCACAGGTCGGATATCCCACAGTCGTTCGCCCATCATTCACCATGGGCGGCAGCGGTGGTGGAATCGCATACAATAAAGAAGAGTTTGACGAGATCTGTCTTCGTGGTCTGGATTTATCGCCGGTCAGTGAGTTACTGGTAGAGGAATCTATTTGCGGTTGGAAAGAGTATGAGATGGAAGTGGTGCGTGACAAAAATGATAACTGTATCATTATTTGTTCAATTGAGAACCTCGATCCGATGGGGATCCATACCGGTGACTCAATTACCGTTGCACCAGCGCAAACGCTAACAGATAAAGAATACCAGGTAATGCGAGATGCATCACTGGCCGTGTTACGTAAGATCGGCGTAGAAACCGGCGGCTCAAATGTACAGTTTGCATTAAATCCCGAAGATGGGCGCATGACCATTATCGAAATGAATCCGCGTGTCTCTCGTTCGTCTGCATTAGCATCCAAAGCGACCGGTTTTCCGATCGCCAAAATCGCGGCTAAATTAGCGATAGGTTATACCCTGGATGAATTACAAAACGAAATTACGGGCGGTGCGACCCCCGCTTCGTTTGAGCCGACGATTGATTACGTGGTAACAAAAATTCCAAGATTTACTTTTGAAAAATTCCCGCAAGCGGAAAATCGACTGACCACGCAAATGAAGTCGGTAGGTGAAGTCATGGCTATTGGTCGTACTTTCCAGGAATCGTTACAAAAGGCACTGCGTGGATTAGAAGTTGATATCGATGGATTGAGCCCGGTGCTTGATCCTGAAATGGCTGAAGATGAAGTTGAATCATTTTTGAATCAGGAGTTGAGTTTAGCGGGTGCGGATCGTTTGTTGTATGTTGGTGATGCTTATCGCCGTGGTTATACAAACGAAAAAATGTTTAATCTGACAAAAATCGATCCCTGGTTTCTAGTGCAGATAGAAGACCTGATAAAAGAAGAACTGGCGCTCGAAGGTAAAGCGCTGAATAGTCTGTCTAAAGACGCTTTATATCAACTCAAACGCAAAGGCTTTTCTGATAGTCGACTTGCAGGCTTGATGGGTATCGAGCAAAAGACTGTGCGTGAACACCGCCAGTCACTGGATATTCGCCCTGTCTATAAACGCGTTGATACCTGCGCGGCAGAATTTTCAACCTCGACCGCTTACATGTATTCGACTTACGAAGAAGAGTGTGAAGCTAACGTTGATAATCGAGAAAAAATTGTTGTTCTGGGTGGTGGCCCGAACCGAATTGGACAAGGCATCGAGTTTGATTACTGTTGTGTGCATGCGGCATTTGCTATGCGCGATGACGGTTATGAAACCATTATGATTAACTGTAATCCTGAAACCGTTTCTACAGATTACGATACTTCAGACCGTTTGTATTTTGAGCCGTTAACACTGGAAGATGTGTTAGAAGTACTGGATAAAGAAAAACCTAAAGGTGTCATCGTACAGTACGGTGGTCAAACACCTTTAAAACTGGCGCGTGATCTGGAAGCAGCGGGTGTGCCGGTTATCGGCACTACGCCAGATTGTATTGACCTTGCTGAAGACCGTGAGCGTTTTCAACAGCTGGTTAATGAACTGGGCCTGAAGCAACCGCCTAATCGTCTGGCGCGTTCAACAGATGAGGCGGTGCAGGGTGCGTCAGAAATCGGCTTCCCGTTAGTGGTTCGACCTTCATATGTACTAGGTGGTCGTGCCATGGAAATTGTTTATAACGAAACCGACCTTAAGTATTATATGAAGCATGCTGTAAGTGTGTCTAATGATGCGCCCGTCTTGCTTGACCGCTTCCTTGATGATGCCGTTGAAGTTGATGTTGACGCTATCTGTGACGGTGAGGACGTATTAATCGGCAGCATCATGGAGCATATCGAACAAGCGGGTGTGCATTCTGGTGACTCGGCCTGTTCGTTGCCACCGTATTCTCTCTCGGCCGAAGTGCAGGATGAACTGCGTGTTCAGACGCGACAGCTAGCCTTAAAACTAGGTGTAGTGGGTCTGATGAATATTCAGTTTGCCATACAGTTTGTCGATGATACTTTTAATATTTATCTGTTGGAAGTTAATCCTCGTGCATCACGAACGGTTCCCTTTGTGTCAAAAGCGACCGGTGTGCCTTTGGCGAAAGTGGCGGCGCGTTGTATGGTAGGTCGATCATTGAAAGAGCAGGGCGTAACTAAAGAAGTCGTCCCAGGTAATTTCGCTGTTAAAGAATCCGTATTTCCGTTTGTGAAATTCCCGGGTGTTGATCCTTTATTGGGACCAGAAATGAAATCGACCGGTGAAGTTATGGGTGTCGGCGAGACATTTGGTATGGCATTTGCGAAAGCACAGCTAGGTGCCGGTGTTGATTTGCCCACTAAAGGTCGTGTATTTATAAGTGTGCGAGAACGTGATCGAGGCCATGCCGTTGAGTTAGGGCGTGAATTGGTTTCCAGGGGATTTGATGTGGTTGCGACCAGTGGTACTGGTGAAGCATTATCAGCAGCAGGAATTGAATTTAAGCAGGTTAATAAAGTTTATGAAGGTCGCCCCCATATTGTGGACATGATCAAAAACGGTGATATCGCGTTAATCATCAATACCACTGAAGGCAAAAAAGCGATTCAGGATTCGTTTACCATCCGTGCTTCAGCATTGCAGCATAAGGTGAGTTACACTACGACTATAGCTGGTGCGAATGCGACTGTTCGTGCACTGGATTATTTAGAAGTAAATGTGGTAACTCGATTGCAGCATTTGCACGATGATATTAAAGCGAAACAAGAGGCTACAGCGTGAATAAAGTGCCAATCACCGTACGCGGTGCTAAAAACCTGCAGGACGAATTGTTCCAGTTAAAAAGTGTTGATCGCCCTAAAGTCATCGAGGATATCGCGACGGCTCGTGAACATGGCGACCTGAAAGAAAACGCTGAATATCATGCTGCGAGAGAGCAGCAGGGTTTTATCGAAGGTCGCATTAAAGATATTGAAGCCACCTTAAGTAATGCAACCATTATCGATGTAACCACTGTGAACGCCAATGGCAAAGTAGTGTTCGGTGCAACGGTCGATGTTGCAGATGAAGAAACCGGTGATGAACTGTCTTACCAGATTGTCGGTAAGGATGAGGCTGATATCAAAAATAATATGATTTCTATCGGCTCGCCCATTGCTCGTGCTTTAATCGGTAAGGAAGAAGGCGATGTAGCAGAAGTGCAAACACCGGGTGGTTTACGTTCTCTGGAAATTGTAGGGATTAAATATATTTAAAGTTATAAGTTTTAAGTTGTAAGTATAAATCAAAGGAGTGATTTATGAGATTTGAAGATATGGATGTTTGGAAACGCTCATCACGACTTTCCGTTTCTATTTATAGGTATTTTGCAAGCTTGAAAGATTATGGCTTTAAAGATCAAATTACTCGTTCAAGCTTATCGATTCCGAGCAATATCGCTGAAGGCATGGAGAGAATAACTGCGAAGGAAAAGAGAAATTTTATTAATTATTCTAAGGGATCGTGTGCTGAGTTAAGGACACAAATTTATATAGGTATAAAAATAGGTTACATTCCTGTTGATAAAGGAAGAGCCTGGATTGGTGAAACAATAGAAATTTCTTCAATGCTAAACGGATTAATAAAGTATTTAGACAATAAACAGTAGCTTCTTATAACTTTAAACTTACAACTTCTAACTATATTCATGGCTTTATCAAAAAAACAAATTAAATTCCTACGCGCTAAGTGTCATGCTCTAAAAGCGGTCATTATGATGGGGCAAAAAGGTCTCACAGAAGAAGTTTTGAATGAGCTTGAAATCGCATTGACTCACCATGAGCTAGTCAAGATAAAGTTGTCGGTTGATGACCGTGATGCTCGTAAACAGATGATCACTGAAATTTGTGAGAAGAGCCAGTCAGAAGAAGTGCAATCGATAGGTAAAACGTTATCAGTCTATCGTGTTAATCCTGATCAGCCGATAATCGACATTCCCCGTAACTAGCCAATGACAAAGTATTATTTAACTTAAGCATAAGTTAATGAACCTGTAGTTTTTCATTCATGGCAAAAAGCAAAAGCAGTAAAACCTGGCTAAAAGAACATTTTGATGATGAATATGTTCGTCGTTCACAGCAGGATGGCTACCGTTCTCGTGCCATTTATAAACTGATAGAAATCGATAAAAAAGATCATTTAGTCAGACCTGGTATGACTATTATTGACCTGGGCGCGGCACCCGGCGGCTGGTCAGAATATTGCGTAAAAAAGATGGGCAAAAAAGGTACTATGATTGCACTTGATATTTTGCCAATGGAGCCGATAGAAGGGGTGTCGATAATCGAAGGCGATTTTAGAGAAGAGGCTGTATTTGATGAATTAATGTCTGTAATGGATAATAATAAAGCAGACCTTGTAATTTCAGATATGGCCCCCAATATTACCGGTATGGGTTCTGTCGATATGCCAAGGGCGTACTATTTGTGCGAATTGGCGCTGGATCTCGCCAGGCAGGCTTTAAAACCCGGCGGCGGATTTTTAGTGAAACTTTTTCAGGGTGAAGGTTTCGAAGCTTACAATAAAGAATTAAAGGCCAGTTTTAGCAAGGTGGTCATGCGTAAACCTAAGGCTTCGCGAGCACGTAGTCGCGAAGTTTACGCACTGGCAAGCGGTTTTCTTGGAAATGCGCATTAAACTGGTGTAAGTTAGTTATATACTTATGAGGGCAAAGTTCTCATTAATTTGTTATTCGTAATAAAAGCGAATGTTATCTGGAGTGATCAATTGAACGATCTAGCAAAGAATTTAGTTTTATGGGCTGTCATTGCCGTGGTTTTACTGTCTGTTTTCAGTAATTTCAGTAAGCAAGGTAGTAATACACAGGTTTTACCATACTCGACTTATATCGAGATGATTAAATCGGGGCAGGTCGCGCAGGTCACCCTGGAAGGTCGTGATATTACCGGCAAGATTAATACAGGCGGTGTTTTTAAATCATATAGTCCTGAGACAGACAATACTGCAATGATCGGCACGTTACTTGATAACAAAGTCGAAATTACTGCGGCTGCGCCAGAAGGTCAGTCATTGTTAATGACTATCTTTATCTCCTGGTTCCCCTTCCTGTTATTAATCGGTATCTGGATATTCTTTATGCGTCAGATGCAGGGCGGTGGCGGTGGTCGCGGCGCCATGTCTTTCGGTAAGAGTAAAGCGCGTATGCTGGGTGAAGATGAAATCAGCGTAACATTTAAAGATGTTGCCGGCGCCGAAGAAGCCAAAGAAGAAGTCGCTGAACTGGTCGATTTCCTGAAAGATCCGAGTAAATTCCAGAAGTTAGGCGGCAAGATTCCAAGCGGTGTGTTAATGGTTGGTTCGCCGGGAACAGGTAAAACTTTATTGGCCAGAGCGATTGCTGGCGAAGCAAAAGTTCCTTTCTTCACAATATCCGGTTCTGACTTCGTTGAAATGTTTGTTGGAGTCGGTGCCTCACGTGTCCGCGATATGTTCGAGACAGCTAAGAAACATTCTCCTTGTATTATCTTTATCGATGAGATTGATGCGGTCGGTCGTCATCGTGGTGCAGGCGTAGGCGGTGGTCACGATGAACGCGAGCAGACATTAAACCAGTTATTGGTTGAGATGGATGGTTTTGAAGGTAATGAAGGTGTTATCGTCATTGCAGCAACCAACCGTCCAGATGTACTGGATCCTGCATTATTGAGACCGGGACGTTTTGACCGTCAGGTTGTGGTGCCTTTGCCTGATATTCGTGGTCGTGAACAAATCCTTAAAGTACATATCCGTAAAGTGCCTGAAGCTGCAGATGTGAAACTATCAATTATTGCTCGTGGCACACCTGGGTTCTCGGGTGCAGATCTAGCTAATTTGGTTAATGAAGCGGCCTTATTTGCGGCGCGTGAAAATAGCAAAGATGTAACGATGTCACATTTTGAACGGGCTAAAGACAAAATCATGATGGGTGCTGAGCGCCGTACTATGGTGATGTCTGAGAAAGAGAAAAAGCTTACAGCGTATCATGAAGCGGGTCATGCAATTGTGGGTCGAGTTGTACCGGAGCATGATCCTGTCTACAAAGTGAGTATTATTCCTCGTGGTAGAGCATTGGGCGTTACTATGTTCCTGCCAGAAGAAGATCGTTACAGTCACAGTAAAATGCATCTTGAGAGTCAGATTTCCAGCCTGTTTGGTGGCCGTATAGCGGAAGAATTGATCTATGGTAAGGACAGTGTAACCACGGGTGCATCTAACGACATCGAGAGAGCGACTGATTTGGCTAGAAATATGGTGACCAAATGGGGCTTATCTGAGCGCCTTGGTCCGCTGGCATACTCAGAAGACGAAGGTGAAGTTTTCCTTGGCCGTTCAGTTACACAGCACAAAAATATGGGTGATGACACTGCCCGTATTATCGACGAAGAGATTCGTAGTCTAATCGATAATAATTACCAGCGTGCGGAAGCTATACTAAAAGAACGCCTTGAAATTCTGCACACAATGACCGATGCGTTAATGAAATATGAAACTATCGATGCAGTTCAAATTGATGCGCTGATGGCGGGTGAGGTTGTTCCAGCACCTAAAGATTGGGTAGATTTTGACGACGATGATGATAGTGCCACGCCGGCTGTCAAAGAGAAAGAAGAGAAAGGTAAAGACGGAACGATAGGTGGTCCAGCCGGGCAACATTAATTCTCGGTTATGGACCAGTCTGTATCTTAGAAAGGGGCGAAAGCCCCTTTCTGCATTTTTGCCCTGTGCAATGTGTTTCTTTTTAATGTAATTTCTTAAAGTGTGATTTACAACAAATTATCTAAATTTCATGCAGCATATACTGAATAAAATCCGATCGAATCAATGGGTGGTGATGGGCGTGTTAAATGTCACACCTGACTCATTTTCAGACGGAGGGAGTTATACGAAGGTTGATAATGCAGTAAAACAAGCATTATTGATGCAGCAGCAAGGCGCTGAAATTATCGATATTGGCGGTGAGTCGACGCGACCAGGTGCTAAGTCGGTCTCGCTAGATGAAGAATTGAGTCGCGTTATACCCGTTATAGAAAAAATACGAGAACAATCGAACGTAGCCATTTCGATTGATACCAGTAAGCCGCAGGTAATGCAGGCGGCAATAAATGCCGGTGCTGATATGGTTAATGACGTCAATGCGTTAAATGCTGGAGGTGCTGTTGATATGTGTGTTAAACACGAAGTACCTGTGTGTTTGATGCATAAACAGGGGAATCCGCAGACTATGCAGGAAAAGCCGGTTTACGATGATATTGTGAGTGAAATCAAGCAATACCTGATGGCACGGGCAGATGTCTGTATTCAGGCTGGAATGAGCAGTAAAAATATATTGATCGATCCGGGCTTTGGATTTGGCAAAACCCTGGAAAATAACCTATCTTTATTGAAAGAAATGCGTTTATTTAGCGAGCTGGCCTACCCGGTATTGGTAGGCGTATCAAGGAAAAGCATGTTTGGTGCGTTACTGGACAGGGCAGTAGAGGATAGATTGGTGGCCAGTGTGGCTGCTGTGGTTATTGCTTATCAAAAAGGTGCGCGATTTTTCAGGGTGCATGATGTGGCGGAAACCTGTGATGCACTAAAAGTGTGTGCAGCGATAGAGCAATAACGAGAAAGTTAAGGTTAGATGATTTAAAGGTGTAGTAGTTATGACAAAAAAATATTTTGGTACAGACGGTATTCGAGGCAAAGTGGGTACAGGTTTGATGAGCCCTGAAAAAGTGCTCAAGCTGGGCTGGGCGGTAGGTCGCGTTTTAGCATCGCATGAGAACGGCCAGGTCAATCGCGTGGTCATCGGTAAAGATACCCGTATATCAGGGTATATGTTTGAGTCAGCATTAGAAGCCGGATTGGCTGCAGCGGGTGTCGATATCGAATTATTGGGCCCTATGCCAACACCCGGTATCGCCTACCTGACAAGAACCTTACGTGCCTCTGCTGGCATAGTTATCAGCGCATCACATAATCCCTATTACGATAACGGACTTAAATTCTTTTCACCGCAGGGTGAGAAACTGGATGATGAAATCGAACATGCCATCGAAGCGATGTTTGAAGCAGAAATGGATATTGTGGACTCGGTAGCACTGGGTCGTGCGCATCGTGTGGTGGATTCGCATGGTCGTTACATCGAAGCCTGTAAAGCCACCATTCCAATGAATGTTCGGTTCAACGGCTTGAAAGTAATTCTTGATTGTTCCAATGGCGCAACCTACGACATCGCGCCAAAAGTCTTTGCGGAGTTAGGTGCAAATGTGATATCGATAGGCGATAAACCCGATGGCTTGAACATTAATCTGGACTGTGGATCGACCCATCCCGAGCAATTAATTGAACGAGTTAAATCAGAAGGCGCAGATTTGGGTATCGCTTTCGACGGCGATGGTGACCGTGTTTTGATGGTTGATAATGAAGGCGAGGCGGTTGATGGGGATGAATTACTATATATCATCGCACGTTCTCGTTTGAATGATGGTGAAGACGTCGGTGGTGTCGTCGGAACTTTAATGTCTAATTTAGGGATGGAAATCGCCGTCAAAGAGCTGGGTTTGGGTTTTGAGCGCAGTGATGTAGGTGACCGGTATGTTCTGGAAACATTGAATGAAAAGGGCTGGAAGCTGGGTGGTGAGTCATCGGGTCACATAATCTGTTTAGATCGCACCACCACTGGCGATGGTATCGTTTCCGCCTTGCAGGTGCTGGCGTATCTGGCAAAAGAAAAAATGACGCTGCATGAAGTGAAAAACGGTATGAGTAAATTTCCGCAGTTGATGATCAATGTCCCATTGCAGGGCAGTTTCGACCCAATGCAGTCATCAGCCGTTCAGCAAGCCGTAGAGCAGGCTGAAAAGAAACTTGATGGCAGAGGCCGAGTTCTGTTGAGACCGTCCGGTACCGAGCCGCTTATCCGCGTGATGGTGGAAGGTGAGGACGAAGCGTTGGTCTCAGAGCTGGCAAACATCATCGCAGCTCAGGTTGCACAGGCCGCCGAAGCGGCATAAAAACTGAGTCTCAAGTTTTAAGTTACAAGTTAAAAACATTAATAAATAAAACGGTTCAAAGTTGAAATTCGGCTACTTTCATTGGCTGAATTGCTTGCAACTTACAAGCAATAAATTAAAGCTTCTTTTCTCCTTATTACCTAATAAGCAAAATTTATCCCCAGCACCCATAAATCCTCTTTATCATGATTGATTTATTGCCCTCCGACGGGTATCCTTCATTCCCTTTAAAAATAATAGAAATAGGCAGAGAATATAATGCGTCAGGTGATGGTAGCTGGTAACTGGAAAATGAATGGCTCCAGTGAATCAGTCAAAGAATTGATGACCGGTATCAAACAGGGTATGGGTTCCGTAGCCAATACTGAAGTGGTCGTATGCCCACCTGCTGTCTACATTCCTCGTGTTTCTGGTGCAGCAGATGGTTCCGCTATTAAAGTCGGCTCACAGAATATTTGTGATCAAGACAGTGGTGCATTTACCGGTGAAATTTCAGGCGAAATGCTGAAGGACACGGGTTGTGAGTACGCCATCATCGGTCACTCCGAGCGTCGTGCACTGTATGGTGAAAGCGACGAATTGATCGCAAAACGCTTTGCAGCGGCTCGCCGTAACGGTATTAAGCCAATTTTTTGTATCGGTGAAACCCTGGAGGAGCGTGAATCGGGTGTGACTAACGATGTTTGTTCACGTCAGATCGACGCTGTTCTTGAGTTAGAAGGTGTAGAATCACTGGCTGATAGTGTTATCGCTTATGAACCAGTATGGGCGATTGGCACCGGTAAAGTCGCCACGCCAGAGCAGGCGCAGGAAGTGCATGCGTTTATTCGCGGTAAGATTGCTGCATTAAATGCCGATGTTGCTGAAGGATTGCAGATTTTGTATGGCGGCAGCATGAATCCTGGCAACGCAAAAGATTTGATTGGTCAGCCTGATATTGATGGCGGCCTGATTGGTGGTGCTTCTTTGAAAGCTGAAGACTTCCTGGCGATTTGTCAGGCAGGAAACTAGTTCAAGTAGCTATATTTTTCTAAGAGATTATTTAAGTGGATATCATTCTTCTCGTATTACATGTTGTGCTTTCACTGGGCATTATTACGCTCGTGTTACTACAGAAAGGAGCAGGCGCCTCAGCGGGTGCAGCTTTTGGCGGTGGTGGCGGTGGCGCGGGTAGTGTTTTTGGCGCAACCGGTTCAGCTAACTTTTTAAGTAAAACCACGGCAATTTTTGCAGTGTTTTTTTTCATCAATAGCCTGGTTCTGGCATATCTCGCGGCTAATCGTGAAATTCAGTCTGAAAGTGTAATCGATGCTTTGATTGAGCAGCCAGCTATAGAATTATCGGTACCAGCGCCATCTGGTGACTCAGCCGATGTGCCAATGGCTGATATTCCTGTTGCTGATGATGTTAAAATTCCAGCTACGACGGATGTCCCACCCCCCAGCGAGTGAGTAATAAGTAACGAATAGCCAACCTCATTTTAACTATTCGCTATTACTGTTTTAAAGCCGATGTGGTGGAATTGGTAGACACGCTACCTTGAGGGGGTAGTGGCGAAAGCTGTGCCGGTTCGACTCCGGCCATCGGCACCAAATAATTATAATAATGTGGCGGGAAGCCAGCGTAATAAATAAAAATAGACACAGGGTGTGTTAAAAATATATTTTCCAGGTGGCAGTATTATCTGGATGATTCTGAGGATGCAAGTTCTCAGGTGTTATAACCAAAGGGTTTGTAATATGCTCGAAAATTATTTGCCGGTTTTGATATTTTTAGTCATTGGCATGTTGATTGGTGTTGGCGCCATGTTCGTTGGTGGTTTCGTGCTTGCACCTTCTAAACCTAACGATGCAAAAAATTCACCATTCGAATGTGGATTTGAAGCCTTTGAAGATGCGCGCATGAAATTCGACGTGCGTTACTATCTGGTTGCTATCCTGTTTATCATCTTCGATCTTGAAATTGCGTTTCTTTTCCCGTGGGCAGTCGTGCTCGATAAAATTGGCTTGTTCGGTATTGTAGCGATGGGTATATTTCTTGGCGTTCTTGTAATTGGTTTCATTTACGAATGGAAAAAAGGAGCGTTAGAATGGGAATAGAGGGTGTTTTAGAGAAAGGGTTTGTCACGACTTCTGCGGACGCCATGATTAACTGGGCACGCACTGGTTCGATGTGGCCGATGACGTTTGGTCTGGCCTGTTGTGCGGTAGAAATGATGCAAGCCGGTGCTTCGCGTTATGACCTGGATCGTTTCGGTATGCTGTTTCGTCCCAGTCCACGTCAATCAGATGTGATGATTGTTGCCGGTACGCTGTGTAACAAGATGGCGCCCGCTCTACGTAAAGTTTACGATCAGATGGCAGAGCCACGCTGGGTTATCTCAATGGGATCCTGTGCAAATGGTGGTGGTTATTACCATTATTCCTATTCCGTCGTTCGTGGTTGTGACCGCATTGTTCCCGTTGATATTTATGTGCCGGGTTGCCCGCCAACAGCAGAAGCTTTGTTGTACGGAATTTTGCAGTTACAGAATAAAATTCGTCGCACAAATACGATTGCCCGTCAGCCTGTAGAAGGTGATGAAGGTTATAGCCGTCCTGTCCGATATCCAGATGTTACGGCGACGTAGGGTGGTGGCATGAACGTTCAAGAATTATCTAAGGCACTTGCCAGTACTTTTTCATCACAACTGCAATCCAATGTAGTGGTTGAGAATGATGTGTTTGGTGAAGTGACCATCGAAGTGTTGTCAAAAGATGCGTTGTCGGTTTTTGAAAAATTGCGTGATGATGCAGCATTCAAGTTTGAGCAGTTAATTGATGTCTGCGGAGTGGATTACTCCGAGTACGGCAGTGTAGAGTGGGAAACAGAGACACCATCGTCAACGGGCTTTAGTCGTGGTGTTGAACCGGCAACCGGTGCTCGATTACGTTTCGGTGACGATATTGATAGTACTGATTCTGGGCGAGCCCGTTTTGCTTCGGTCTGTCACCTTTTGTCTGTCACACATAACCACCGTTTACGTGTTCGCATCTATTGTGAAGATGATGCGGTACCGGTTGTGCCCTCAGTCATCGATCTGTGGCCTGCAGCAAACTGGTTCGAGCGTGAGTCGTTTGATCTCTTCGGTATTATTTATGAAGGCCATCCTGATCTGCGTCGTATCCTTACCGATTACGGTTTTGTTGGTCACCCATTCAGAAAAGATTTCCCGCTGATCGGTCATGTCGAAATGAAGTATGACGAAGAGCAGAAGCGTGTTGTGTATCAGCCTGTCAGTATTGAGCCGCGTGTATTAGTGCCACGTGTGATCCGTGATGATGGTCGCTTTGATGGTGAAGTTGAAGCGGAGAATACAGATGCCTGAAATTCGTAACTATACCCTTAACTTTGGGCCACAGCATCCGGCAGCGCATGGTGTATTGCGTCTGGTTCTTGAGATGGACGGTGAAGTTATCGAACGTGCCGACCCGCATGTTGGCCTGTTGCACCGTGCCACAGAAAAATTAGCTGAATCTAAACCATATAACCAGAGTATCGGTTATATGGATCGTCTCGATTACGTATCCATGATGTGTAACGAACACGGTTACGTGATGGCGATGGAAAACCTGATGAATATCTCTGTACCGGAGCGTGCGCAATATATCCGCGTCATGTTCGATGAGATTACTCGTATCCTTAATCACCTGTTATGGATCGGCGCTCACGCACTTGATGTCGGTGCCATGACCATGTTCCTTTATGCTTTCCGTGAACGTGAAGATTTAATGGATGTATACGAAGCGGTTTCGGGTGCGCGTTTGCATGCCACGTATTATCGTCCCGGCGGCGTTGCACGTGATTTACCGGATACCATGCCACAGTATAAAAAATCTAAATGGCACAGTCAGCGTGAAGTAAACAAATTAAATGAAAATCGTGAAGGTTCGTTGCTCGACTTTCTGGAAGATTTTACCAATCGTTTCCCAACCTATGTTGATGAATACGAGACACTGTTAACCGATAACCGAATCTGGAAACAGCGTACCGTTGATATCGGTATCGTGACACCTGAACGTGCTATGGCGCTTGGCTTTACCGGCCCTATGATTCGAGGTTCTGGTATCGCCTGGGATCTGCGTAAAAAACAGCCGTATGAAGTTTACGACAAAATGAATTTTGATATTCCTGTCGGTACCAATGGTGATTGTTATGATCGTTACCTGGTTCGAATTCAGGAGATGCGTGAATCAAATCGTATCATCAAACAATGTATCGACTGGTTGCGCGTAAACGACGGCATTATCATTACTGAGAATCAAAAGATTGCGCCACCGAAACGTGAAGGCATGAAAGCCGATATGGAATCGCTGATTCATCATTTCAAATTATTTACCGAAGGTTTCTGTCTGCCTGAAGGCGAAGCATATGCCGCTGTCGAGCATCCTAAAGGTGAGTTTGGTTGTTACCTGATTTCAGATGGTGCCAATAAACCTTACCGTTTGAAAATTCGTGCCCCGGGTTTTGTTCACCTGTCTTCATTAGATGAAATGGTGAGCGGACACATGTTGGCAGATGTTGTTGCGATAATCGGTACTCAGGATATTGTGTTTGGCGAGGTTGATCGATAATGACAAATGTAAGCAATATTAATGTGACCATTGCTAATGAAGCTGTTGAATTATCAGCTCATGCTCGCGAAGAAATCGATGAGTTGTTAAGTCACTTTCCAACTGATCAAAAAAAGTCTGCACTGTTAGGTGCGCTTACTGTTGTGCAGCATGAAAACAATGGTTTCCTAACCGAAGAGTTAATGGAAGCCGTTGCTGATTATCTGGATTTGGCCAAGATCGAAGTCTATGAGGTCGCCAGCTTTTATTCGATGTATGAATTAAAGCCAGTTGCTCGCAATAACGTTGCGATATGTACAAACATCTGCTGCATGTTAATGGGTTCAAAAACCATTGTTGATCACGTCGAGAAAAAATTAAACATCAAGATAGGTGAAAGCACCGAAGACGGTCGCATCTATCTTAAAAAAGAAGAAGAATGTCTTGCAGCGTGTGCCGGTGGTCCGATGATGCAGGTTAATCACGTTTATTATGAAAAACTCACGCCTGAAATGGTCGATGAGATTTTAGATGGTCTGGAGTAATTGGTTTTATGTCATCATCAAGCACAGTTAAACCGGTTGTGACCAGGCCTGAAGTTAATACTAAAAACGAGCAGGTGTGTTTTGCTACATTGCAGTATGAAGGTGAATCCTGGTCATATGAAAACTACCTGAAAACCGGTGGTTATCAAGCGTGGCGAAAAATTCTTGAAGAAAAAATTTCACCTGAAGATGTCGTTGAAGAAATTAAAAAATCCGGCTTACGTGGTCGTGGCGGTGCGGGCTTCCCAACCGGTCTGAAGTGGAGTTTTATGCCACGTACCGCACCGGTACAAAAATACCTGGTTTGTAATTCAGACGAATCTGAACCGGGTACCTGTAAAGACAGAGAAATTTTACGTTATAACCCGCATGCTTTAGTCGAAGGCATGGTCATCGGTTGTTACGCCATGGGTGCGACACATGGTTATAACTATATGCGTGGCGAGTTTATGGATGAGCCAGCTATCCATTTCCAGCAAGCTTTAAAAGAAGCCTACGATAATGGCCTGTTAGGTGACAATATTTTAGGCACTGACGTCAGTATTGATCTGCACGCTTCATTAGGTGCCGGTGCTTATATCTGCGGTGAAGAAACAGCGCTGTTAAATTCACTGGAAGGTAAGCGTGGCCTACCTCGTTTCAAACCACCTTTCCCGGCTAACTTTGGTTTATACGGCAAACCAACCACCATTAATAATACGGAAACGCTTTCATCGATTCCTGCGATTATGCGTAATGGTGGTGAGTGGTTCCAGAATCTGGGCATTCCAAATAGTGGTGGCGTTAAGCTGTTTTCTATTTCAGGTCATGTGAATAATCCGGGTAATTTTGAAATTCCGATGGGGACTTCTTTTGCGGATTTGTTAGAAATGGCAGGTGGTGTGAAAGACGGTGGTAAGCTAAAGGCGGTTATCCCTGGTGGTTCTTCTGTCCCCGTTGTTCCTGGTGATATTATGATGCAGGCCAATATGGATTATGATTCCATTGTTGAAGCGGGTTCAATGTTAGGTTCGGGCGCCGTTATTGTGATGGATGAAACCACTGACATGGTTCAGACATTGCGTCGTATCTCACAATTTTATTTCTCGGAATCCTGTGGTCAATGCACACCTTGTCGTGAAGGCACGGGTTGGTTATATCGCATGCTGACACGTATCGTTGAAGGCAAAGGTACCATGGAAGATCTGGATAAACTTGATGATGTCGCCAGCAAGATCGAAGGCAGAACAATCTGTGCTTTAGGCGATGCTGCAGCGATGCCGGTCCGTAGTTTCCTTAAACACTTCCGTCCTGAGTTTGAATATTACGTTCAACATAAACATAGCATGGTGAAGGCAGCGTAATGGCAGAAGCTCCTAAAAATAATCAAGCGCAAGACGATATGGTAACGATTACTGTCGATGGACAGGAAATGCAGGCGCCTAAGGGTGCGATGCTAATCGAAGTGACCGATGAGCAGAATATAAAAGTTCCGCGTTTTTGTTATCACAAAAAACTTGCAGTGGCAGCTAACTGTCGCATGTGCCTGGTCGAAGTAGAGAAAGCGCCTAAACCATTGCCAGCTTGTGCGACACCTGTGATGGATGGCATGGTTGTGCATACGCATTCAAAATACGCTAAAGATGCGCAAAAATCGGTTATGGAGTTTTTGCTAATCAATCACCCACTGGATTGCCCAATCTGTGATCAGGGTGGTGAGTGTGAATTGCAGGATGTGGCTGTTGCTTATGGTCAGTCTGTTTCCGAGTACAGCGAAACTAAACGTGTTGTTTTCGATAAAAATATCGGTCCGTTGATCGCAACAGAATTAACGCGTTGTATCCATTGTACGCGCTGTGTTCGTTTCGGCAGAGAGATTGCGGGTATCCGTGAGTTAGGTATGACCGGTCGCGGCGAGAACGCATTGATTACTACTTTCATTGATGAGTGTATTAACTCGGAAATGTCGGGTAACTCTATCGATGTTTGTCCGGTTGGAGCCTTAACTGCTAAACCATCACGCTTTAAAGGTCGCGCATGGGAAATGGTGCAGCATAAAACGATTGCGCCACATGACTGTATTGGTTCAAATTTAAGTGTACATACATTGCGTGGTGAAATTGTTCGCGTCGTACCTTGTGAGAATGAAGCGATTAACGAGGTCTGGATTTCAGACCGTGATCGTTTTAGTTACGAAGGCGTTGAAACTGATGATCGTCTGACCACACCCATGATTAAACGTGATGGCAAGTGGCAGGCTGCAAACTGGGATGAAGCTTTAAAAGTCGTTGCCGATAAATTTAAAGCCATCGCTGATGAAAAAGTGAAACAGATGGAAGCAGCGGCTAA
>Ga0316209_1001955_pt1 | contig 18399 bp, 16 predicted proteins | sample 6monopyrite_MG_FD_204945 | JGI IMG/M metagenome (GOLD analysis project Ga0316209, IMG submission 204945) | Microbial mat bacterial communities from mineral coupon in-situ incubated in ocean water Damariscotta River, Maine, United States -... | ecosystem: Environmental > Aquatic > Marine >...
AGGAGGAGACATCGACCACCGAGAAGCTCAGGTCCAAATCCACTTCATAGAGACCGTTCGAGAGACGCCGACCGCTCAGGCTTCCATTCCAGCCGGAAAAGAGATTGGCGAACTGAGGATCGGCAATGCGGGCGACTTGCGCGACCTCGACATCCCATTCGACTAATGCGTCGCGCACCGTGCCTTGAGCGAAAGACAGGGTGGAGTTTTCTAACAGGGTGGTCTTTAAATCAGATCGTTCCCCCTCCACTCCACCGAGAATGCGCTGAACACTGAGGTCCACGCTCAAGGGTTGCAACATTGCGACGGCGGTTTTCATGGCATCGGCGGCAGCATTGGAGGCATCTGGGCCTTCGAATACCAGATCCCCTTGACCGTTGGTCCAGATGGAACGCTCTTGCTCCCAATCCGCGAGCACGGCGTCCCAGGTATCGGTTTGGGCCAATTGCGGAAGCGAGAGCCAGGCAAAGCCTTCCTCTAAAACAACCACGCCATGCGGAACCGGGCTATCGGCGACCAACTCCAAAGTGACCCGTCCAGGCCCCAGGCTGGGAAGGTCAATGGTGATGGCCTGTTGCGGGGTCAGCAATCCATGTCCACCGATTTCAGCGAGGCGTCCAACTAGGCGCTCTTTGCCTGAGACTTGTGCATAGTTCATAGCAATCGGATCACCGGGTAAGCGGCGACTGTGCACCATGGCGACTTCCGCGCTCCATCCTTTGCCGGGAACGGGGAGGATTTGTACTGCCAAGGAAGAACCAGAAACTTGAAACCCCATGATGGGATCAAAGATTCCGGACCCTGAGGCAATCTCAACATCGAAATCCAAGATGCAGGCGTTGCGAATCAAATCGGTAAATGCAACGGCTTGGCCCATGGGCACGGTCTCACGCCCTGCAAGAGCTTCGCTGCCATCGACCAGAATTCGGTAATTCAAAGTCAATGCGGAAGGCGCGGTGGCCGCCATCCAAGTGGCGAGCTGCTGGTCACTTTTTCCCAGGGAATTTGCAACGCGATCGAGCAAGGCTTCGCGCACATCGTCCTCTAGCAAATGACCGTTGGTATTTGCCCAGGAAGGCTTCAGGGCGACCCACCATGTGCTGCCATCCCAAAAGGGCGCGGTTAAGGCTTCAGCCGCGATTCCCGCAACAGGATAAGACGGGTGAGGCAAAGCAACCGTCTCGGACTCAGGGGTTTGTGCGGAAGGAATCGCCAGTGTGGCGAGAAGAAATAAGGTAATGGACAAGCTGGGCTCCAGTGGGACAAGTGTGTCTAGGATGTTCTGATTGAGTCTGGCGTCACGCTGATGCAGGTGATTTCGGCCGCGGAGTCGCCGCCAGACTCAATCAGAGCTTTCCATACCCTAGCAGCGGGTGCTTAGGGAGTAACAAGTTAGGCTTAGAAGGAACTGGCCCAGGGAATGCTTGATTGGCTCAGGATTTGGCGGGTATTTGGCCGATAAAGACCTGTCGCAACCCGCAGGAGAACCGTCTTGTGGTTTTGCGTCCCCCCAATTCTCTCCATCATGCGCCAGAAAAGGCTAATCGACCGCTTTCCACAATACTTAGATCGTTTTCGCAGCGACCTAGTAGCGGATCTGTATCGCAACGAAAAGAGCGCCATTGTCGGTCACCTGATGGTGATTGGCATGGTCATCGGCTTTAAGGGAAATAGTATTCCTACTCTAACCCTGACTCTGTGGTCGATTGCGATTGTGGCCTCGGTGTTTCTTCGGGCGGTGAATTTGCGGCGCAACAGCAAGAAGAGAATGGGCGATGCCTTTGACCTGAAGCTGCATACTCTTTGCATTTCGGCTTGTGCCTTAGCTTGGTGTTCAGGATTTCTGTACATCCTTCCAAGCTTAGAAGCCGCCGACAGAGCTTTCTTCATGATGGTGTTTGCTGGGATTACCGCCTCGTCGGTGGTCACCTTGTCTGCCCGATTGAAGAGTTACGCGGTGTTTAGTTCGCTTTTGCTCCTGCCTCCAGTCATTGGCATGTTCTTTGCACCGCAACCCGATTATGCGATTTCCAGCATGGCTGCGCTCTTCTTCCTGTTTTGTGGAACGGGAGTCAAGAAGGCAAATACAGTGCATCAAAATGCTTTGATTCGACGCTACCAAAACTCCGAGATCATGCATGACCTTGGTGCTGCAAAGAAGGATTTGCAAGTCGCTGTCAACCGCGCGGAATCGGCGAATCAAGCCAAGCAGGAGTTCTTAGCAAACATTAGTCATGAGATTCGCACTCCCATGAACGGAATCCTAGGTATGACTGACCTCGCTCTAGAATCGGAGCTGAACGAAGACCAAAGGGTTTGCCTTGAAACCTCCCGTCGCTGCGGCTTGAACTTGCTGCACTTGATCGATGAACTCCTAGACTTTTCAAAAATCGAGGCCGGGAAAATGGACATCGAACATGTTCCTTACAACCTTGAGAGGGTCTTACATGACACGGTGGAATTGCATCGTCTCAGTGGTCGCGCAAAAGTAGAGATTCACCTTGAGCATGACGCCAGCTTGCCCAACGAGCTACTCGGCGATTCCATTCGTATGCAACAAATCGTGCATAACCTGCTTGGAAACGCGGTTAAGTTCACCTCCGAGGGATCGATTCGTGTGTCCTCGAAAATGGTCTTCGAAGACAAGGAATCACCAAGTCTAGTTATCTCTGTGACTGACGATGGAGTCGGCATTCCACAGGACCGTCTACAAAACATCTTTGATAGTTTCACTCAGGCGGATGGCTCGACCACGCGTGACTTTGGTGGCACCGGTTTGGGCTTGACGATTACCCGGAGCTTGGTGGAACTCATGGGTGGAACCTTGAACGTAACTAGCGAGATAGGCAAAGGAAGTACGTTTAGCGCCACCCTCCCACTTTGCGATGCAAATCAAAAGCAACTCGCAAACCCTTGCAGCGTAGTCGTAATTGGAGCGCAAGCCCAAGAACTGACTCGTGCTCTCCCACTTGCTGGTGCCGATGCCATCAGCGCTAGCTTTGATACCGAAATGTGGAATGTTGCACGCGAGTGCTTCCGCAATGAAAAATCGCACCGCTACTTATTCTTAGATCATGCCGCCTTCCAAAATGATCCAAAATTAGTCAGTGCGTTTTTGCGCCACTTCCGTTGCCATGGTGTCTTCACCGACACCCCTGCCACGGAGCAAGAGACCAATGGTGTCTCGCCATTCTTGTTCGTTGACGGACTGCCGGACGCCAAAGCTTTGGAGAGGTTGATGGAACAGTCCCAAGCTCAAAAAGCCATAGCGGCGCAGAAAACCGAAGCCGTGACTGGATTACGCATCCTGGTTGCAGAAGATCACCCAACCAATGCGCTCATCGTATGCCGCATGTTGGAGAAAATGGGGCACACCGTGAACCATCAAGCCGACGGCAAACTTGCCGTACAAGCCTTCCAAGCTGAAGGCGCCGACCTCATCCTTATGGACCTGCAAATGCCGGTCATGGGTGGCCATGAGGCATGTCGTGCTATTCGCGCCCTACCCGACGGCAAAGAAATCCCAATCCTTGCCCTGACTGCTCACGCCACCTCCGAAGAACGGCAACGTAGCCGCGATTCTGGCATGGACGACCACTTGACCAAACCCTTCACCCGTGATCAACTCACCGAGGCGCTGCGCGTCTGGGGAGCCAAGGTCAATACCTCCACCTTAGATTCATGAAAATCCTTATCGCAGACGACGAAATGGTCGGACGGCGTGTTCTCGCGAAGCAGCTGGAAGGCTGGGGCCATGAAGTCCTCATTGCCAAAGACGGCCAAGAAGCTTTTGAATTGTTCCAAAAGCACAATGCGCGCATGGTGATCACCGATTGGATGATGCCCAACCTAGACGGCCCTGGCCTTTGCGCCAAGATCCGCGAAAGTGAAACCGAAGGTGAAGACCTTTGCTTTGTTATTTTGCTCACCAGCAAAGAAAGTTCTGAGGACCTTGCCTGTGGCATGGAAGCCGGCGCCAATGATTTCATCACCAAGCCCTTCCACCCTCTTGAGTTGAAGGCGCGGATGGCAAATGGTGAACGCATTTTGACCCTACAAGGCGAGTTGCAACGCCAAAAGGATGAGGCCACTCATCTCGCACGCACCGATGCATTGACTCAGTTGATGAACCGGCGCGCCATGCTCGACACCATGCGCTTGGATGAAGATCGCATGCGCAGAGAGCGTCGTCCACAAGGCATGATCATGATTGACATTGACCACTTCAAGGCTGTCAATGACAACTATGGGCACGGAGTTGGCGACATGGTGCTGAAAGGTGCCGCCGAATGCTTTGCTGCCACGATTCGCGGTGGTGATTATGTCGGACGCTGGGGCGGTGAGGAATTCCTTATTGCACTGCCTGGTGCAGACATCATTCAATGCGCAGAAGTTGCAGAACGATGCCGTCGGCAACTGGCAAGTATGCGTTTCACAACCGATCACGGCCAAACCTTGCAGGTTACGGCAAGTTTCGGTACCGCATCGGCCGAAGGTTCGGAACGCGCCGACTTGCTAGACTTGGTCGAGCAAGCGGATCGAGCCCTTTATTGGGCCAAAGATTCTGGCCGCGATCGGGTCAAGATTTACGTGGCGAGTGCGGACCCGAATCGGAAGTAGTCGCACGATTCATCCACATCTTCGCCGCGACGAAGAGCAGGAAAGCCCCAAACAACATACTAAGTATTTGGGGCTTCATCCATGTATTGCGCAGCCACACTGCAAGTGCTGCAGCGGGAATAGCGCCTAACAGCAAGCGCGGCACATAGATTTTCTCTACCCGGCCACCAGCGATGGCGGCGCGCAGGGAGAACAGGGTGGTCGGAACCATTGCGAGAAGGCTGGCTGCCGTAGCGGCGCGAAAATCGATGCCTCCAACCAGAAAGATGAGTCCTGGCACTACGACTACGCCCCCGCCGACTCCAAACAGTACCGAGCAAATGCCAGCAGCGATTCCAAGCAGAACGGCCAAGCCCTGCTGAAGCCAAAAACTCTCACTGGCTAATCCTGGGAGTGCCTCCGCTGGAAGCTCGCCCCATAAACCAAGGCTACGAATCGCGGTCAAAACAAGCAGCAGTTGGAAAAGCGTTCCAAGTGTTTTGGATGGCAATCGTTCTTCGATGAGTTTTCCTAAATGCACACCAAGAGGGCCACCAAGTGCAATGGCAAAGCCAAGCCAAATCCGCAAGTTCCCGGGCAGAGTCACAAGGTCGGCCACTATGGCCATGAGAGCCACCAGTGGGATAACGGCAAGTGCGGTGCCAGTGGCTTTGCGCAGTGGAAGCCCACTGAGTAAAAGCATGGGAGAAACCACTAAACCGCCGCCAACGCCAAGCAATCCAGAAACTAACCCCGAAAGGAGGCCGCAGGGCAAAATCCAAACCGGCGGCCGAGAAGCGTTCATCAAGCCTGATTAACGGTTGCGGATACGGTCAGCAAGGCCAGTGGTGCTGCGGCCTGGCAGTAAATCAATAAACTGCACTTCGCCTCCATGACGCTCGACAAACTCAGCTCCGGCTACGCCTTTACCCCGCCAATCGGCTCCCTTCACGAGGACATCTGGCTGCACAGATTGAATAAGTTCTTCCGGAGTATCTTGCTCAAACTCAATCACCAAATCAACGCACTCCAAACCGGCTAGGACTTCCGCGCGGTCTTCGACTACGTTAAAGGGGCGCTCTTCCCCTTTAAGTCGACGTACGGAAGCATCGGAGTTGAGGCCGAGGACGAGGACATCGCCGAGACCGCGGGCAGCGCGCAGATAACGCACATGCCCGGCGTGAAGGATGTCGAAGCATCCGTTGGTAAACACAATACGTCGGCCTTCGAGGCGGAATGCGGAGAGTGCCGCTTGCAGTGTGGTGTTGTCCGCAGCGCACAAGATCTTCCCGGCAGGTGTACTGGCGCGCAACATGTGCAACAGTTCTTCACGCCCGACCGCAGTGGTGCCGACTTTCGCAACGGCTAACCCGGCGGACGCATTGGCAAGACGCACCGCAAGCTCAAAGTCGTAGCCGTGGCCGAGAGCAATCGCGAGAGTGGCAATCACAGTGTCGCCGGCACCGGTCACGTCGTAAACTTGTCGTGCGGCGGTAGGAAGGTGAAGTGGCTGTTCTCCAGCGGCCATAAGGAACATGCCTTCCGCGCCTAATGTGACCAATAGGGCGTTTAATCCGCTAGTTGAACGAATTTTTTCACCCTCAGCAGCCAGAGTCTCGAGGTTGTCGAGACTACAGCCGGCCGCGGCTTCAGCTTCCAAGCGGTTGGGCGTCACTAAGGTCGCGCCCGCATAGCGCTTAAAATCGCGGTGCTTGGGGTCGACCAGACTTGGCACTTTGCGGCGTTGCGCTTCCTCAAGAATCGCCTTGGTGAACGACGCAGAAAGAGTGCCCTTGCCATAATCCGAAAGGACGATGGCATTCCATTCGGTGGCGCACAGAGTTTTGATTAACGCCGCTTCAGTTTCCTCGGTGATGGCCTGACTCACCTCTCGATCGACGCGCAACATTTGCTGGTTACGCGCCATCACGCGAATCTTCTGGATGGTCGGACGATCACCGCACCTTTCCATGCCAGAAGTTTCTGCACCAAGTTCTTCCAGTGCGTCAAGCATGAGAGTTGCGGAGGCATCGTCACCCAAAGCTCCAAAGCAGGAAACTTTTGCGCCTAAGCCAACCAAGTTCGCAACCACGTTTCCGGCGCCGCCGAGTCGATCTTCCTCACGATGAGCATGCACTACCGGAACCGGAGCTTCTGGACTCACGCGCCCAGCATCGCCCCATAAATAACGGTCGAGCATGAAGTCGCCGACCACCGCAATACGTGGATGACCGAGTTCCTGTAAGGCAGGAATCAATTCGTGAAGGGAGTTACTCATGACGAAGGTTGCTCGGCTGGTGGGCGGGTGCGGTAACGGTCGTGAATCCAAAGATACTGCTCTGGGTGGCGCCGAATGACGGCTTCGAGGCAGTGATGAATGCGCAAGTTGAGGTCAAGCACGGCTTGACTGGAAGCTTCTTGGCGCTCCCCACCATTTTCTAGAATCTCGCAGCCGAGTGTCCATCGGCCGACCTCTTTGCTGCGAATGCACCAGAATACCAGGAGCGGCCGACCCAACTTGAGCACCAAGGAGGCTGCGGCGCGCTCGGTGGCGGCAGGGTGGCCAAACCACGGCACGAAAACCGGTGCGTGATGTGCGTTTTGATCGGTTGCAAGAATCACCGAACCACCTTTGCGCAAATGCACCATCATCTTGCGCACCGCGCCCTGGCGAGGGAGAAGAGTGACACCCCAACCGGCACGTCCATCGACCAAATCGCGCCCGAGGTAATAGTTATTCGGCATACGCATTGGAAACGCGGGATCGAGGCCGAGCTGGCCAAGCGCGCCACCGCCAAGTTCAAATGCGCCAAGGTGTGCTTGCACCATGACCGCCCCCTTTCCCTTCATGCTTTCGAAGCGTTCGCGCGCGCCGTCTTCAAACTGCATGCAATCAAGGAAACCTTCGCGCTTAGTTTGGATGAAAATCAAAACTTCGGCAGCATCTAAACCTAGGTGACCGCAGGATGCTTTGAGGATTTCATCGCGCTGCAGAGGAGTGAGCTGCGGAAGTGCTTGCGCAATGTGAAAACGGCCCACGCGTCGGCGGCGCGAGGAGAACCAGGCGAGGCGGGCGATGGCACGTGCAATGCCAAACATCCAAGCGATGGGAAGCAAGCGCAAAATGGCCACGAACAAACGCATCGGTTGATAGAGCAACCATGGAATGATGCCAGGTTGACGTTTCCAGCGTCGCCGCAAACGTTTGCGCAACTGTCGAACCTTACTCATGCACCACCTCGACCGTCAGGATCATGCGCCGCCCAAAGCGGTTCAATGCGCGCCGCCCGAATGGGCAAATGCAAATCGGCGAGACATTGCTCCCACGCCTCAGCACCCTGGCGGAACTCCCAATCGACACGCAACTCCCAACAGTGATCCTCAGCGAAAGGGCGCAGCTTGATGCCATCCTTTTCGGTGACAATCAGTGGCATGGTGCTATCAAAACGCGCGACATCGGCCGAGGTCCAAGGGTAATGATCTACGAGGCGTTCAAAATTTTGCACCTTCATGCCTTTGGCTTCGATGAGACGCAGGAAGGAGGCATGGTTGCCAATACCAGCTGCGATTTGCACCTCTTTGCCGGACATCTCACGCACCGACACGATGCGTCCGTCTTTGAGGTTGCGCAAATCACGCGCCACCACCCCACCTTCGATGCGCGGCAATGGATGATCTGCATCGCGCACTTGATGAATCTTTTGCCAAATCGCAAGCCGCTCCTCCTCCGTCACAAATTCAGCGCGCGACAGCACGATGAAATCTGCACGCTTTAAAGCGCGCATCGGTTCGCGGAAAATCCCTGCGGGGAAGCATCGGCCGAAGGGGCGCAGGGCATCAACGACTACGATGTCAATATCGCGCTGGAGTTTTAGGTGCTGAAAGCCATCGTCTAGCAAAAACATTTCCGGACGCTGTTCCTGGTTCAACAATCGCTCCATGCCGGCAATGCGATCTGCGCCCTCAGCGAGCAAAACTTGAGGATAGCGTTCTTCCAACATGCGGCCTTCATCGCCGCCGTATCCCCGCGACAAAACACCAACGCGGGCATCGTGCTTGGCAAACCATTCCAGGGCGTGGAACAGTAGTGGAGTTTTCCCGGTTCCTCCTGCAGAAATGTTGCCAATCGAAAGAGTCGGACGTGGAGGCTTCACCGATCTCTTCCAGCCGCGTCTAAATGCAGTGACCCGTGCTGTTGCGACCAGTGCAAACAACCACCCTAGAGGCGCAAGTAGCCAACCTAATGGTCCATCCAAGCGTTCTTCGATACGTTTCAATACTCCTCCCAGAACACTGGCTCATCTAAGAGCGCGCGCATGGATTTCCACCCGGCATGATTGCTTGGCAGCGGAGTCATCATTTGTGGGTCGGAGGTCAGGTCGAACAACAACTCCTCGCCGCTGCGGGTGTCTAAGGTGTATTGCAAACCATCCTTGCGCAGGCTCCGCTTCTGCACATACTTTTCGATGTGCTCCTTACGCACCGGAACAAAATCCACCTGCGTGGTGAGGAAATCTGGCGCTTCAAGACTGCGACCTTGGGGAAGCGGCAAGCCAGCAACCGTCAACAAGGCCGGGTAAATCTGGCGCATGGCATAGCCTCCACCTGCAGACTCCGGCATCTTCCAAGCCTCTTGATAAGCCTTGGGGATGCGCACTAAAAACGGCAGGTCCACCAACTCGGAGCGCAAAGTTTGCGTGTGTCCGATATGACCCCGCTCTCCCAGCTCTTCGCCATGATCCGCAGTAAACACCACCACCGTATTCTCCCACAGACCTTGTTGCTTCAAAGTTTCAAAGACACGCCCGATTTGGCGATCGGTTTCGAAAATCTCTTCATCGTAATAAGCATGCAATGCGGCGATGTCGGCCTCAGTTAAGGAGCTCTCCTTTTCACGCAACAAGTCCGTTGTCGCGCCGCCGACCACCCATCCGTTGTAGTGAGGGTCAACCCAATCCACCCCCGCGATGTCCTCAAAGCTTGCGTGCGGATCAAAATAATGCAGGACTAACATCCATGGTTTGACCTCGGATTGCTTGCGGATCCACTCCATACCGGAATTCGAAATGTTGACCGCGGTTGAGCCCCGATGTGGGTCCGCCTTGTTCGCGACGGTGTCATCGTAGAAGTCGAACCCTTGGTCAAAGCCGGAGCGCATACGTTTACTCAGCAAAAAGTTGCTCATCACGCAACCTGTGGTGTACCCGCCGCGACCAAACTCTGCGCCGAGAGTATGCGCGTCCTTCAACTTGCTTCCTTTTCCGACCAAACGCATGACTCCGTGAGCACGCGGGTCCAATCCGGTGAATAAGGTCGCAACGCTGGGTTTTGTCCAAGAGCTCGCAGCCAACATGCCGTGGTAGACCTGACCACCGGGGCCATCGACCATGGCCTGCAACACTGGAGTTGTGTTTTGAACTTGGTAGCCATAGGGCGTGAGATGATCGGCACGCAAAGTATCGACCACGACGAAAAGAATGTTGGGCGGTGGCGGCGGCGCGGCGGATTCTCCTCCACAACTCACGAACAAAGTTGCGGCAAGAAGTAGCGCGGTGCATGAGAGGAACTTCAAGCCAATATGGTAACCTCCCTACATGACCGGCGATGAGGCTCAAGGCAAGAGCGCACTCGATTCCGCACTCTTATTTTTGAGCCGCGAGGCACCGCTACTAGCGGCGCTTTTGGACTGTTACCTAACTCCGAGTGCACGTCAGACCTTGGCCCGCGCTGCCGGACGTCGGAAAGCCGGGAGTTTGAGCGCGGCACTGCAGGTGGCGGAGATTTTGCCGGAGCACCCAAAGCTGCGGAAAGCCGTGGTGCTAGCCATGTGGGATGCATTGCCAGAGAAGCGTCAGGCTGCGGATTTTGCGCTGGAAGATGTTGAGGAACAAACATCGGAAGCCTTGCTGGCGGCTTTGGCTTTTGATTTAGTGGAAGCCAGTGCGGAGGCGCGTGACCGCTTGATGAAAAACATCGCGGCTTGGAAGGACTTTCTTCCACAAAAGACCGAGACCGAAGAGGCGTCAAGCACTGGTGGCGGCGCTTCGGCTGCCAAACAGAAAGCAAAGCCAGCGCCCCCCCTCGGGCAGACCGCCGAGGAGAAAGTGAGCAGTTTGAAAGAGCAACTGCTTGCATCGCGGCGTGCGTTAGCGCAGGTGGAAGAAGATATTGGCCGCGAACGCGGGCGACGCACCGAGTTAAAGGAACAACTTGGGGAAGCAGTAACAGAACGTCGCGATGCGGAGAGCCGCGCTGCCAACTGGAAAAAGAAGTTGGCCGATTCCTCCTCTGCATCGGAGCGAGAAAAGGCTTTGATCGACGAGGCGGTCGATGCGCGTCAACGTCAGCACCTTGCGGAACAAAAACTAGACCTGCTTAGCATGGAACGCGACGACTTGCGCGCCTGCTTGGAAGACCGCGATCGCTTTTATGCCGTCGAGGAGGAAGATGTGCCATCCTTCCATAATCGCCCTCTTTTGCAGAAAGAGCAGGATTTAGCAGCCCTCATGGCGGAAACCGGCCTGCCCTTTCGCGTGCTAGTCGTCGGCGGTGGTGAACCGCAATACCGGCATCATGACAAGTTGCAAGAGTACGCCGAGGTCATGGGATTCACGAGCACTTGGCGCATGGCCGAATACGTTTCCTGGCATAAGGAAATGGACAAACTTGGCACCGACATGAACACGCGTTACGACGCATTGGTCATTTTGCATTGGAACCGCACAACCTTTACTAAGAAGGCGCGCGAAGTTTGCAACCAGGCGGGACAAAAGCCATGCATCACCTGCTACTACGAAGGCTTCACCAGTCTTCGCGAAACATTACAGGAATGCTTGCGTCAATTACTTGGCCGTGCCAAGTAAGAAGTGGGCAGACGAAACCTGCCCTGGCAAAAGAAAGCCTCTCTTAGAGAGTCAGCTTCTCTTCGACTTGCTCTTCCACCAAGTCGATCAAACCACGCTCGACCTCGGTCAGCGCGATTTCAATCGGGTTCTCCATACGCTCCAATTCGGCGTCGAAAAGTGGTGCATCGCCGCGTACTAGCTGGCGAATTCTCTTCTGAAGAAGCACGGTACGAGCGAAGGAACCGTTAATGTTGCGCTGAAGGCGCTGAGGAAGAGTGCTATCCATGGTCGATGAACCCCAAAAGGGGCCGGATATTCTAACGCTCTGCAGAGCGCCCGGCAAGCAAGAGCGTGGGGACTTCGCGCCAATGGCGAAAGACTTCCTTTTGCCCGGGAAAGGCCATCTGACCATCGAGGCAGGCTTGGAGGAAGGGTAGACCGGCGGATTCAGCGCCACGTCGATCGGCAGGATGGTCGCCAAGCACGAGGCCGACGCCATGTTGCAGGCGTAAATCGGAGAAAATCGGGCCTTTATCGCCGCAGCCAAAGATGCCATCGACCTTCAGCCCGGTGCGCTCGACGTCTCGTTCAATCTGGTCCTGGGTCGCGCAACTCACCACAAATAGCGGCAAACCGGCCTGATGCAGGTCTTCTAGAACCTCTCGCGCCCCGGCATAAACCGGACAGCCAAAAATCGGCACGACGGTTCCATTCCAATCGATCGCGAGAAATGTGGGTGAGCTTAGGGGCATGGTGGCAATGTCCGTTAAGACGGGCTGCTAGGGTAACGCCCTCATGGCCATTTCTCTGACCCTCTTTTGCATCTCTGTTTTTGCTTCCCCTGCAAACCCGCAGAGTCCACTCGGCCCCGACCCAACTGCAGTCTCCTCGGAGCGTTTGGGCGCGACCATGAATCGCCTGTGCGAACTCCCCCGCCTGGCCGGGAGTATCGAGTCTTTGGCGGCCGCCGATTTTGCTGCCGAAGTTTTTTCTGCCGCCGGCATGCAGGTCGAACGCGAGTCCTACTTGTGTTATTTGCCACGCCAAACAGGCCAAAGCCTGCAGGTGCAAGACGCGAGCGGTGAGTGGATTGCTTTGGATCTTTTCGAAAAGGGGTTCGAAGAGGATGAACGCACCTTGCGTAATCACGTTCCCCCGATGCATGGTCTGACTTTTGCAGGTCGCGCCGAAGGCAATGTTTGGTACGTGGGTTATGGCACCGAAAACGAATTCCTCGAATTGGAACGACAGTTTGGCGACGCCTTCCATGGTGGCATTGCGCTAATTCGTTACGGCTCGCTTTATCGCGGACTCAAAGTCGCCAATGCTGAAGCTTTTGGTTTTGCCGGCGCGTTGCTTTACACCGATCGCGATGACGATGGCAACTCGCGTGGCGATGTCCTTCCAAAGGGCCCGTGGCGTCCAAGCAGCGGCATTCAACGCGGCTCGGTTTACAACGCCGACGGTGACCCACTCACTCCTGGTTGGGCTGCAAAGAAAGATGCCGCTCGCATTCTTCCTGAGCAGGCCGAAGGTTTGGTGCGCATTCCCTCGTTGCCGATTTCATCCGCGAATGCCGCCCATCTTTTACTGGGTAAAGAGCGCAAACTTGGACCTCTCTCCACCTCGGCACGCATGTCGGTAGAGCAAGACACCAACTTAGTGGAAATCCAAAACGTGCTCGGCAGGATTGTTGGCAGCACGCGTCCTGGCGAATGGGTCATCATTGGTGCCCACCGCGATGCTTGGGGCTTTGGCGCCACCGACAACGGCACCGGCAGCACGGTGTTACTTGAAACTGCGCGCGTCATTGGTGAAGCCGTAAAGCGCGGATGGAAACCGGAGCGCACCATCATCTTCGCCACTTGGGATGCCGAGGAATGGGGCCTAGTGGGTTCCACCGAATGGGTTGAAGATTGGCGCACGCAGTTACAACAGCACGCCGTCGCTTACCTCAACATGGATGTCGCCGCCACCGGCCCAAACTTCAGCGCTTCTTGCACTCCTGGTTTGGTCGCGAGCTTGACCTCAACCTGCGAAGCCCAAAACATTGAGGTCCCGAAAAAGCTTGGTGTCCCCGGCGGCGGTTCCGATCACGTTCCGTTTCTGGAGTTGGCTGGAGTAGAAGTTGTGGCTTATGGATTCCATGGTGGTAGCGGCGTCTACCATTCCGCTCTAGATACGCCCTACCTCATCGAAAACCACCTCGACCCTGGCTACAAATACCACGCCCGTGCTGCATCTTTTGCCGTACAAATGGTGCGCGACCTTTCTCTAGAATCCAGCGCGGTCGATGGCCGCCAAGGTTGGCTGCGACAGATCTTGAAAGAGTTGGAGCGCTTGCCGGACAACACTCAGGCGCAGGAGATTGCCAAGTTGCGTTTACAGCGTGAAGCCCTGCAGCTGGCCTTGCGCATCAGTGAAGGTGGCAAAGATGAGCCGCAATCTTCAGCCTTCCGCTTCCATCGTGCCTTCCTTCCAGAATCAGGCCGTTCCCACTTATGGCGTACCGCTGGCTATGGCGCCGATTGGTTTCCAATGCTCAAGCATGCATGGAAAAACGATGCTCCTGCTGAAACAAAAAAAGAAGCCCTCGAGGCATTACTCGAGGGCTTCCGCAAGGCCGGCCAGTAAGCCGGTCTCAAACAGTTCTCCTTAGAAGAAGAACTCTCCCTGCAAGAAGGCCCACAACTGGTCATCGTTGGATGCAATGGCGTCGCCTGCTGCGAAGTAGGAGATGCCTGCCCAAACGTCGATGCCACCAGCGACTTGACCGCGAACGGAAACGTCTAGTTCGGTACCGAGTGCATCTTCTCCAGGAACTTGCGTGAATGGACCACCGGTGAAGGATGGGATGCCTCCAGCTACGTCGTCCATGCTAAAGATGTGCACGTCACCGTTTAGGCTCCAGTTGCCGTCTAGGGCGAAACTTGAGCGGAACACGATGTCCTGCAAGTTGCTCCAAATGAAGAGGTCTTGCGTTCCGTGGTATGCGTGACCAAAGTCAAACAATGGACGGAAGGCATCGTCTTTGCCATCGGCAGCATTGCCGTCGCCGGAGGCTAATTCATAACCAATGCCAAGCTTGATGCCTTTGGCAACTTCCATGTCGGCGCGGGCTGCAATAGCCAAACCGCCGGCATCTAAGGTGCCACGTGTTCCGCTTTGCGCTGCGGCTTCCACTGAGAAAGTCGAGCTTTCGGTCATGTTGCCTTCCACGATACCGCCGAAGGTCATGTCGTTATTACCGAGACCGCTGAGGCCACGATCGCGACGAAAGAAGGTGTACAAATCGACATCCACCATATCGTTTGGCTCAAACTCCAAGTAAACGCCGCCGAAGGCTTGTTCCGACCCCACAGCGATACCCATCGATTCGACCGGCTGGGTCCAGAATACATCGGTGGAGAATCCCTCCTCCGCGTAGCGATAGGTCACGCCGTCCCAGGCACGCCCAAAGTTACTCCAAGCAAGGTCGGAAACCATGCGCTGGTTTCCATACTTCATTTGGAAACGACCTACCTTCAAGCTGGTGGCGGAAGATGTCTTCCAATTCAACCATCCTTGACGCAGGAGGTTTGCGGCATCCAGGCCTTGGCCTGGAATCACGTGCTGGAACTCAACTTTGGCATCGACGTTGTCCGACGCTTTTACGTTAAAGAACACACGCGCGAATCCGCTGGAGAAGGAGTCCGAATCCAGTCCGCTCATCGGCGCACTTGGATTGCGTGTTTCGGTGCGGAACCGCAAGGAGCCGCCCAATTCAACGCTGTCGACTGGGGAGTTGAAAGTGACCACGTCGCCTTGCGCCAACAAAGGTGCAGCGAGCATGGACGAAGCTAGAAAGACTAGGGAACGTTTCATCGTTACTAGAAGTTAAGCACAAACTGAAGGTACAACCAAAGCTGCTCTTCATCGTGCGGGAGAGATGCTTGTGGTGAGAAAATCGCACCACCGAAATCAAGAGTGAGGCTCTCCGAGAGAACGCCTTCACAGTAGATGTCGAGCTCGCGACCAATGCCGGCCGAGGTGCTCGCTGGGGCCACTGCAGTGACCGATGACCCAAGGTAAACCGAGTCGGAATCGCTTTGCCGCGAGAAGTCGTGGAGGTCTGTGTGGAAACTCCAGCGCTCATTCCAATCCAACCAGTAGAAAACCGAAAGGTCAATCAAGTTGGAGAATGCGACCACGTCGGCGCGACCGTTGTACTTATGCTGGTCGATGTAAACCGGATCAAAGCGTTTGCGATCGCTTGCCTTGGAATCATTGCCTTGCGCTAAAGCAAACTCTGCACCGATGCCATGTCCGTAGTCCAACTTTTTCTTCACCGTTGCAGCAAAGGCATATGCAAGGACTTCTAAGCCGGCATCGCGGCCGTCTTGAAAGGCACCAAACAGGTTCCAATTCAATCCATTACGGGTTTCACCGGCCCAACGCAAACCGAGGGTGTACTCCTCAAAGTCCAAATTGCCGCGTGCGCGGCGCAGAATGAAGAGCTCTAAATCCTCATGTTCATCGAGGGCGGTCTCCATCCAGATGCCTGAAAAGTTGTCATTAAGCATGTCGCTGGGGCCGTTGGCGGATTTGGTGTGCCACAGATTCAAATCCCATCTACCCACATCGGTGCCTAGTTGCAAGCCATCGAAGGAGTTGCGATCTAGCAACCACGGGTTGGAAGAAACTATGCGGCCATCGCCAAGGTCAAACTGCATGCGGCCCACGCGCAAATCATAATCGCCAAACAGTTGCTCGAAATCGAGGTACAACTGCTGCAGATCTTGCGTGTCGGTTTCGCCACTGGCTTCGACTGCAGCAAAGAACTCCATGTAGCCGCCGAAGTAACGGTGCACATCGAAATCGAGACCGACACTTGCACGAGTCAGGAATGCATCGGTGGATCCACCAAGTCCGGTTGCCTGATTGGCGTTGTCACGAAACTCACCACGGAAGAGAAGCTCCCCGCCCAGAGTGAGGTCATTGGAGTCCGTGCCGTGAAGTACGGGTTCCTGGGCTGCAGCGGGGGCAGCTAGAAGAAGAAAAAGTGCGAGGTTTCGGAGCATGTGGTCTTTAATTATGGCGGACATCATCGCAGAGCTGGATTGCTCAGGAAAGATTAGTTTCAGGATTCTGGACTCTCTGTTCGAGAAAGCGAAGTACATATTTACCCAGCAAGTCTCCTTCAAGGTTGACTGGGTCCCCGGGGGTTAATGCACCAAGGGTGGTCCGGGACAAGGTTTCAGGAATGAGTGCAACGCGGAACTGGTAGGGCTCCAATAACTCAGCCACGGTCAAACTCACCCCCTCAATGCCTACCGACCCCTTGGAGACGAGATATGGCCAAAACGACACGGGGGTTTCAAAGCGGTAGACGGAAAAATCGCCCTGCCGTTCACAGTCAAGGTAGGTGCCGAGACCATCTACATGGCCACTGAGAAAATGCCCGCCAAGCCTATCCCCCACACGTAAACTGCGTTCAACATTGACCTTAGAGCCAGGGCTGAGTGCGCCCAAGGTGGTTTTATCTAGCGTTTCTGGGGATACGTCATAACGCACCTTGGTGCCATCGATCGCGGCAACGGAGAGACATGCGCCTGAAGTGCACACGGAATCACCCAGGGCCAAGCCATCGGCCAAGTCGCCTAGCTCGACCCATAGATGCTCGCCCGCCTTCACGGACTCTCGAGCCATAATTTCACCCATTCCCTCGACCAGACCGGTAAACATGTCGACAGGATAGAATCCTCCACCGAAAGGGCCAAATTTGCCCCCCTAAGGTTGCTCAAAGGGTGTGATTCACGTATCTTATGCGGCCATTTTCCCGGGGGTTCCGGGATGCTTGAGGTTCACTTTCTAACGCTGTTCCCCGAAGCGGTTGAGTCCTACTTAACTTCCTCGATTTTGGGACGCGCCCAGAAGGCGGGTCTTCTCCAAGTTCACCTGTTGGATTTTCGCCGTTTCGCGACGGATAAACACCAGCAAGTGGATGACCGACCCTACGGGGGTGGTCCGGGGATGGTTTTAAAGCCCGAGCCGATCTTTTCTGCAGTGGAATGGGTTGAAGAGACTTACGGCGTTTGCCGCAAGATTCTGATGACCCCAAGCGGCACACCTTTTCGTCAAAATACAGCCACCGAGTTTGCTCAAGAAGAACGTTTGCTTCTTCTGTGCGGTCGGTATGAAGGTTTTGATGAACGCATTCGCAAAGGCATCGATTGGACTGAGATTTCTCTCGGCGATTTCGTGCTCTGCGGCGGTGAACTAGGTGCGCTCGCAGTCGTTGAAGCAAGTGCACGTTTGATTCCCAATGTCTTAGGACATGACCAATCCGCCGTGTTCGAATCCTTCACTGACCCATTACTGCTCGACCATCCGCATTACACCCGTCCCGAGGTGTTCCGCGACATGGTCGTCCCCGAAGTCCTAACCAGCGGCAACCACGCCAAAGTGGATCGTTGGAGGCAAGCGCAGGCGCGTCTTCGTACAGGAGAACGTCGACCTGATCTTCAATCGCACCAAATCACCGACAAGCACCAAACAAGCCGAGACAACGATGGATAAGATCGTCCAGGACATCCAGAAGCAATACATGAAGGAAAATGTTCCTTCGTTCAAGGTTGGCGATATCGTCAAAGTTGAATACCTCATCAAAGAGGGCAAGAACGAGCGGGTTCAACCGTTCATTGGCCAAGTCATTCAAATGAAGGGCCATGGCGTAGGCAAGACCTTTTCGGTGCGTCGCATCGTGCAAGGCGAAGGTGTAGAGCGGACATTCCCTCTGCATAGCCCACGCGTTCAAAGTGTGACCGTCGAGCGTGGACCTAAGCGTCAGCCTCGTCGCGCCAAGCTGTTCTACTTGCGCGATCGCGCCGGTCGTTCCGCTCAACTGTAATCGCCTTTCGTTCCAAATCACCCGGAACACCGGTACATGGTTCATAATCTCAATCGCAAGCTCCTT
>Ga0316209_1001956_pt1 | contig 18398 bp, 19 predicted proteins | sample 6monopyrite_MG_FD_204945 | JGI IMG/M metagenome (GOLD analysis project Ga0316209, IMG submission 204945) | Microbial mat bacterial communities from mineral coupon in-situ incubated in ocean water Damariscotta River, Maine, United States -... | ecosystem: Environmental > Aquatic > Marine >...
GCCCCTACAAGGTTGCCAAAAACCCTGCAAAGACAAAACGGCAGCCAGGTTACCCCGACTGCCATTTATTCGTTTTAAGGCTAATCTAATTAGCCAAATTCTGCACACTCAAAGCGACTACCTAAACCCAGTCACTTCACGAGAATTTTACTTACCTTTTTTCTTGGGCGCGATGACCATGATCATCTGCCGTCCTTCCAATTTTGGTCTAGCCTCAACTTCACCTAACTCAGCAAGATCTTTTTCAACCCGCTTTAGCAATTCCATTCCCAGCTCTTTGTGAGCCATTTCCCGTCCACGGAAGCGCACCGTGATTTTGGTTTTATCGCCATCTTCAAGAAACGCCTGCAACTTCCTTAATTTGACGTTGTAATCGCCAATATCAGTTCCGGGTCTGAATTTAATTTCTTTAACATGAACAATAGTCTGTTTTTTCTTGGCTGCCGCTTTGGCTTTTTTCTGCTCAAAAATAAACTTGCCATAATCCATTATTTTACACACCGGCGGTTCCGCACCGGGTGAAATTTCTACCAGGTCGAGCTTGGCTATATCTGCTGCCTGTTGCGCTTCTTTATTTGAAACAACACCAATCGCTTCCCCTTCGGCGCCAATTAAACGAACTTCTGGTGCGGTTATATCATCGTTGATATTCGCGCGTTGTTCTTTTGGGCCCATTTTCGGTCTTGGTCTTTTAATGTTTACAATCCTCTGTGATTAAAAATAAATCGCCTAGTAAATAGCGTTCGAATAATTTTCTGGCTAATTTTCTTCAAATCGACCTTTTAACGCAATATCTTCACTCAGTCGGCTAGCAAAATCTTCCAACGAAAGACTTCCCAGATCTTTTCCTGCTCGAGTTCTTACTGAAATAGTGCCGGTTTCGACTTCTCTATCGCCAGCCACTAATAAGTAAGGTACACGCTGTAGTGTGTGTTGGCGAATTTTAAAGCCGATCTTCTCGTTTCTCAAGTCCGAATTCACTCTAAACCCTTGAGAATTCAAATATTTCACACATTTTAGAGCATATTCGCTCTGTTTGTCGGTAATATTCATAATCACCACCTGATGAGGCGCCAGCCAGGGTGGAAACTTGCCCGCGTAATGTTCAATCAAAATTCCGATAAATCGCTCCAGCGAACCCAAAATAGCCCGATGGATCATGACCGGTGTTTTTTTGCTGCTATCTTCGCCAACGTATTCTGCTTGAAGTCGGCCGGGCATGGAAAAGTCCAGCTGTACGGTGCCACATTGCCACACTCTATCCAGGCAATCACGAAGTGAAAACTCTATTTTTGGCCCGTAAAAAGCACCTTCACCGGGCTGCAGATCATATTCAATGTTTTTAGCCTCAAGTGCTTCCGCCAGCGCTTTTTCAGATTGATCCCAGGCTTCATCGCTACCGACGCGTTTTTCCGGCCGTGTAGAAAGCTTAATTTCAATCTTGTCAAACCCGAAATCAGCGTAAACCGCATAGATAATGTCGATCAGAGCCGAAACTTCGTCTTGAATTTGCTCTTCGGTGCAAAATACGTGCGCGTCGTCCTGGGTAAAGGCGCGAACCCGCATCAAGCCGTGCAAAGCGCCCGATGGCTCATTTCGATGGCAGGAACCAAACTCTGCCATGCGCAGAGGTAAATCACGGTAGGACTTTAGACCCTGGTTAAAAATCTGTATGTGGCCAGGACAATTCATCGGTTTTACCGCGTAAGTCCTGTTTTCCGACTCGGTGGTAAACATATCGTCGTGATATTTTTCCCAATGGCCTGACTTTTCCCACAAGCTACGGTCCATAATTTGCGGCGCTTTGACTTCCTGATAATCCGTTTGTTTAAGAACCTGGCGTATGTAAGCTTCAAGTTCTTTAAAGATAGTCCAGCCGTCGTTGTGCCAGAACACCATGCCGGGCGCATCATCCTGAAAATGAAACAGCTCTAGTGCCTTGCCAATTTTGCGATGGTCGCGCTTTTCAGCTTCTTCCAGCCGGTGTAAATATTTTTTAAGCTCTTTTTTGTTAGTCCACGCGGTACCGTAGACTCGTTGCAGCATCTCATTGCTTGAGTCTCCTCGCCAGTAGGCCCCGGCCAGCTTCATTAGTTTGAAGGCCTTTATTTTACCGGTACTGGGTACATGCGGGCCGCGGCAAAGGTCAATAAACTCTCCTTGACGGTAGAGTGAAATTTCCTCTCCTGCGGGAATGCTCTGGATGATTTCGGCTTTGTATTCTTCGCCCAGATGCTTGAAAAATTCGATTGCATCTTCGCGTAGCATAGCGGTTCTTTCGATCGGTAGGTCCTGTTTGACCAGCTCTTCCATTTTGGCTTCTATCGCGATCAAGTCATCCGGGGTAAAGGGACGGGAAAATGCAAAGTCATAATAAAAGCCATTATCAATCACCGGCCCGATAGTGACCTGTGCTTTGGGAAACAGTGACTGGGTCGCCTGTGCCAGCAAATGCGCGCACGAGTGGCGAATAACGTCCAGCCCTTCCTCATCACGCTCGGTGATCAGAGACAGTTCGGCGTTGTCCTGAATAACATAGCTGGTATCCACCAGCTGCCCGTTGACCTTTCCCGCAAGAGCTGCTTTGGCAAGGCCGGGGCCAATATCGGCGGCGATCTGAAATACAGTGATCGCATTTTCATATTCTCTTTTGCTACCGTCTGGGAGGGTAATTACCGGCATTTTGACTCTTTGACCTTGTGAAATTTAGTTGATATTGATTTGTTCAAATTCATTTCAATTGAATACCCCGAAAAACCAACAAAAGCACCACATAGGTGCTTTTGTCAGGATACGGGAATAGCGTTACTCGAATACCCGCGGATAATAGCTAATTAGTCGGTGGAAAGCAAAGAAAAGCGCCTATGGCAAGGCCGCCAGAATGACGGCATTCCTACTTATTGCCTTCCTTAAAGAAAGAATAGGGCAGGGTAATCATATATGTCCTTTTATCGTCTATTAATTAACTCTGATCGTTAAAGTCGGCAATTGACTGCTTACGAACAAGTCAATACCTTCATCAATAAGCAATTCCTGGGTCGATAACCTTCATCATCATCGGAGCGGTTATTCGATTTTTATCATACAGCTCGCAAAGATGGTTATCTTTAGGGTAACCATCTCGCCAGGTTAATTGAGCCTTTTTCAGTATCTGATTGCCCTGCTCATTAGTTAAGGGTGTTTTAATAAATCCGCCATCTTTTTCCACATAATAATCAAACCATTCTTTTTCAAAAATAAATCCGGTGCGCTCTTTATCCGCGACAAGGGTTGAAAAATACTGGCGATGCCAGAAAATTACGTCCAGTTGATCATCGTGATCAAAGTCTTTGATAAACATTTTTGCATATTGTTTTCGTCCGCGAAGATTTTCTAATGGATCGCCCTCCTTGTAACCAACCCCTAGTAAATAATCAATACCTTTGTATTTCGTAGATTTATAATAATAATTCATTTTTTCTAAAAACTGTTCAAAGTATAAATTACCCGTTTTTGAGTTAAATGCAGCTATTTTAATAAAATCATCAAATATTTTTGCTTGAACATTCCCTTTTCCGGTAATAACCCATACGGCTGGCAATTCCCCTTCGATTAAACGAGAAGAATAGAGTGGTTTTTCCTCGATACAACCATAGTAATCGACGCCACCATGGCCTTGTGATCGCAACTCAAACTCTTTGCCTTTTAAAAACATCGGTTTGCCTGCAATATTGGCAACAACTGCGTCCCAGCGCGTATCAAAGAAACCTTTACTACCGCTTGTTTTGAATTCCTCTAACGCTTTGAGATACTTCTTAACATTTCCACCATCTCGAGGCGTATCCGCCATATAAAATATAAACTCATTCTCACCAATGGGGAGATAAGAAACAGGATTATACCGTTGCCAGTCTGGAATTTGCGGACGCAACCATTCAGGCATGGGCTCATTTCCCGATACATCTGAGTAATCAGGCGCAAACTCAAAATCCTTATAGCGATCTTTTGCAAGCACCAATTGCGATAATAACCCAGCAAGGCAGATTAATGTTTTAGTTAACGTTGATACTTTCATTATGTTTTTCCTTACCTGGTAACTAAGGGGTGACTACTGGTACTGCTACTGGGCAGGCAATTTTTACTGAGGGATTAGCAGCACTCGGCGCGCCGCCTGTTAAGTTTAAATCTGCAATTGCCGCGTTTTTGACCGTCTCCCAGGAATATTGAGGCCACCGGGAAGCACCAAATTCAAAACAAGCATATTCATTGGCGACCGGTGCCGTATTGGTTTTGACTAAAACCCGCCAAACATAGTCTAACTTGGGGTAGCCAGCGTTCTTCAAAACTTCAAGAGCGTACTTTAATCCAATGCAGCGCTCTTCATTTCCAGGGATACCCGCAGAACAAGAATTAATAGTTTTGAACATCTCCGGTAGACTCAACACATTCCAAAAGGTTTCATCATAACCTTGATTATAGCCCGCAATCCCCTTGACCAGTTTTTCATAACTGCCATCGGTAAATGTTGAAACACTATCATCAACCTGTAAAAGTAAATCCTTTTCCGTGGTGCCGTATTTCGCTCTGAGAACTTGTTCGTTACCAGTGTTGTCGTAGGATTGAGTATAACTTTTTGAGCTGCTAGTGCTAAATGCATAGTCAAATGACCGCCCACAGGTATCATGTTGAGTCCAAATAGCAATTGATTTTACGTTCTCTTGTGGGTCAAGATAATTGTAGCTATTGTCTCTTAATTGAGTACAACTATTAGTACTCGCATCCAAGCCATAAATGTAGCGCGACTGGATTTGGCCATATCCCAAACTCATCCGAGAGTCTTCGCTGCCACTGGTCATGCGATGTGATTGACCGCCGTACCCCCAATGACCATAAGAGGATTCTTTCTTAACGATCCCTTTAACGATGTCTTTTCTTTCGAGAGATTTGTCAATATCATCCTTCACCGCCTCAGTAAAAGTCCCGACCCATTTGTTTGCTGCGTCCTGATACCAATTCTCCTCTGCCGGTTTTGCCGTTACATCTCCATCCTTAATATTACTCACGAGCATGGTGGGTACATTTCCATTTTTATCTACCGCTTTATCTCAGCCGCTCAGGCCGCTCAGGGTCGGACCGAGCTAACCTCATAATTTTAAACCGATTTAAGGTTAATGTAACACTCTCACCAACCTTAAACGCCCCTTTTTACGCTATAAATCGCTACTATAAGCACTTTCTGGCTCATTAATCACAGTACAATCTCCGAGTACTCTCATTTTTCTATAACTGGCTTTACCACCCGCTTCGCTTTTATAGCTCTCAGCAAAAGCATAGCCACCAACAGCCAAGCTGGATGTCCATTTCTCATCACGTTCCAGTTTATTGTTCAACAATGCCTCGTTGATCCAACTCGCATGCGTCGCGCTTAATTGATCGGTGTCGCTGATACCGGTTAGCTCGCAAAGCCGTTCTCGATCAATGATTTGATATCGTTTCGGCGGGTTTTGAATTTCATTAAAACCACTTTGTTTCCACTCACTTGGATGTTTTACCTTTCCAGCTCGGATCATGTTTAGGTCAATATAAGTAATACAACGAATGAGGTAATCAAGACTATCAATTGCTGTGGCGTGATAGCGATCACCCCACAGTGCGCCTTGGCGTTTTTTCCGTTGATTATATTCCTGCGCTGTCCGACCAGCAATAAGCTGCATACTCTGTGATATTTCCTGATGCTTACCATCTTTAACCAATAAGTGAATATGATTAGAAGTCACAATATAATCAAGCACTGAAAGACCAAAACGCTTTTTTGATTCGAACAACCAGTAGAGCCATCGTTCTCGATCTTTCTTGAATTTGAAGAGAAATTCTTTTTTGTGGCAACGGTGAGTAATGTGCCAAATTTGATTCGGGATAAAACTTCGGCTAGCTCTTGGCATATATCTTCTTCCTTAAAGATAACTTTTTGAGGGTAAAAACAGCGGTTTAAGCTTGATTAGACGTGCATATTCGCACTTTTTATTCGTTTATTCAATCACTTGGCTTGGTCCGACCCTATTCAAACCCTATTCAATCAAAGTAAAGGTAAATCATCGCGGGAACTAACATACCGCCAATAGCGCCTACACCTGGCAGAATGATATTTCGCTTATCCGACAACTCTCCTTCTATCAATTCTCGCTTTAGCTCTAAGCCGACAAGAAAAAAGAAAATAGCCATTAGGCCATCGTTTATCCATAACAACAAAGGCTTCGCCACCTCTAGGCTTCCAACCCGAAGCTCAACCGGTGTAGAAAGAAGCATTTGATAGTATGGTTCTAACCCTGAGTTAGCGGCAATAATAGCTAGTACTGCCGCTAGAAAAAGAAGAATTCCTGCAGCAGATTCTAACTTAAAAAAATCTGAAATAGGTGAGTTAATAGATGATTGCATACAAAGCCTAAATAAATAATATGATTGAGTTGAACGTTTATCCTTTTCATTTTATTCCACTGAAACTGATTATTTTATTTGTTTTTTCCAATCAATCGTTTCGTCATTTTAGGATACGGTCCTTTAACATCAAGCCAGATATTAGAAAACGCTATCGCAAATTCTTCATCATCTATTTTTCCAATAAACCCTTGGTTAAAGTAAAAAGAAGTTTGTTTATTTTCGTTAATATGAAAAGTGATGATGTCTTTTTCATCAACATCAGGCCATATAAGAGAAAGCGCTTTTAACCATCGCCGTTTCTTTTGATTGTCGATTTTATATCGCTGCCACTGATTCTCTGTTTCTTCAACCAGCTCAACACTGTCAATTTTTCTTTTGTAAGTGATCTCTAAAGTGACTGGCAGTTGGCCTGCGATATATTTTCCATCTCTAGAATACAAGCTAATATCATAAATATCCCAGAAGAGAACACTAAAACTTGAAGTGCCGACGAGCGCCAGTTTTGCGTCTGACTTACCGGAAGCATTTAACTTAAATGCAAAAATCAGCAGTAAGAATGATAGAGTCAGAAATGATTTTCTGATCATGTCTCGGCTCACTGAAATAAAATGCTGTTTACCAAAACCATTAGATTTCACCTCTAATAGAGCGAATATCTAACCTAAACCCCTGCTCTTTTTTATCTGCCAATAAGAAACCAAGTTGTTTAATATCTTTAAACTCGATAGGCGGAATAGTAGTTAGTAACCGTCCTCTAAATAGAGGGAAGAAGTGTTTAGGGGAAAAATATATTGTTTGCCATGTTTCAGGTTCAGTTTTAAACCGCACCGCGTAAGCGTAACCTCCAAATTGAAAATTATCTCGCAACCTAAATTGATATTCTCGACCGTCGCCTCTAACTTCAATACAGATCTGTTTTGCATCGGCAAATTCTTTTTCTTCAACTAATGCGCGAACACTAGAAAAACCACCATTATTCTTTAGCGAAAGCAGACCTTCGAAACGAATTGAGTCTTCCTCTTCGATCCTAGATAGCTTGCTGCTAGATAGACCTCCCATGACATCGTCATTGACGATCATCCATCGGTTGCCATCTTCTTTTAGCCAATTATTTGAATAAGCATATTTCATATTAAATCCAAAAAATAATGGTAAGAGTAATGATAAATAAAACTTAGTCACGGCTGATTTATAAGTCACAGACGCTCGCTCTTCAATCGACTCACCTTATCTTTACCTAGCTTATATAAGCTTTCACGCAAAGAGTTCAAAGCCGCAACAGAAAACCCATCATCGTAAAAATATTCAATTTTTCCATCTCTATTGAGCAAAATAACTCTCGCATTGTTTGAGTTTATATTGCCGGTAAAAGCTTGTACTTTTTCACCATCTTCGTAAATGGTAACGACCCCTTTCCATAGCTCTTTCGGGATCCCTTTTCTCATTCCATTATCAATTTGGGTTTTAAAGAACCGGGGAAACATACCTTGAATCGTCGGTAGTTCGAATACATCAACTTGAGTTTTCGTCATATCAAGTCCAATCAACCATCTGTCGATGTCAAACTGGGAATTTTGCACATAGCCCAGCAAAAGTACGACATTCTTTCCAGAAATATGCTCGGGAAAAGTCACAACTTCTTTTTCAAGTGATTGCCCAGTTACTCGTGGAAACATTTTACCGACCGGCTTTTTATTGGGATAGTCGGTGGTACACCCTGATGTGAGGGTTAAAATGAACACTGCCAGAAAAATAAATAATATTTTTGAATGCTTCAAATCGATAACTCCCAGAATAAGCTAACTGATGAGATAAAATATCAAGTTGCTAGCTAAAGTTTTAAATTGTTATAGGTAGTTATACGCAAGGATTAATCAAACAGATCAGGGTAGACGCCGAAACTGCGATTTATTGAAGTGTTAGTGTCCCCTAAAAGGAGAAATCAGAAAATCGAGTTGCAACCCGAGTTTAAGTATCGAATTAAACCGAATGAATTAAACCGAATGAATTAAACCGAATGAATTAAACAAGGGGAACACAATTGGAAAGGTTACGGCTAGAATTTCATCTAGCCATCCAATTAATAACAGGTCCTAAGAAACCGGTAAAATCAAGTCGTTTATCAGTAATGGCTAAACAGATACAACCCTCTTCACCTGCAATTGGTTGATGCTCATTATGCTCATCCATATGAATAAACTCACCCAACTGATATTGACCATATTTATCCATAAAACTTCCCTGAACAACAACGGTAAATTCGTTACCCTTATGGGTGTGCTTTGGAATTTTGGCGTTGGGTTTAAACTTTAACAGCTCAACTTTAAAAGAATCATCACCCAGCAGGATTTCAGATTGCGAAATCTTGCTAGTAATACGTTTCCATTTAGTATCTTGAAAGTCCTGTGTGTCGAGCTTTTTAACTAGGCTAACATCACTACTAGCAACAGCAAGCCTTTCATAGGTTGAACTAGCCAAACCGCTAGATTCTTGCGTAATATGTGCTGGACCCTCATCTGCTTTTTCTGCAGAAATACCTAAGGAATCGACTTGCTTCATTAATGAATCAAAACTTGAATCATTAATCTCTGCATCTTGAGAGTACTCTAAGCTTTCTCCGCTAATAGACTCTATCTCAGAAATAGAAGATTGACACTTGTGGCAATGCTGATGGTGTAACCCAATTGCAATTGCCAAAGCTGGTTCTAACTGACCGTTGGCATACTTTAATAATAATTCGATATCGGGATGGTAATTCATATGTTGCCTCCTCCCAAGTGTTCTCTAAAAACTTTCAACCCACTTCTCACTCTTGATTTAACTTCGCCTAACGTCATGTCCAGCTCTTGCGCGACCCGGCTATGAGGCTTATCTTCAAAATAAACCTTTTGCATAACCTGTCGTTGTTCTTCATTCATTAACTTCATAATGGCGTTGATTTTCGATTTCTCTCGACCTAAATCAACTTTATCTTCTTGATTATCTTCGACTGCAGCCTCTTCATGTTCTTCCTGATTGACTTCAGAAACCCGCTTTTTACGCAGTTCATCAATCTTCAAGTTTCTCGCAATGGTATAGATCCAAGTCGAAACATTGGCTTTATCAGCCTTGTAACTAGCGGCTTTCTGCCAAACTCTCAAGAAGACTTCGTTGGTTAATTCTTCTGCTCTAGCAGACATCCAATGATTGATATAAAAAGACTTAATCTTTGGGGCAAAGTGAAGGTATAAAGCGTGAAAGGCCTGCTTATCACGCTTTTGGCTAACAGCAATAAGGTGTTCTCGCCATCTTTTAGCTTCTAATTCGTCAAAAGATCTTAACTGAGTCATATTGGCCGGTAATTTTTGTTGAGTTATTACAGGCCAATATACTAGATTATCAGCGATTCGTCTCTCAGGTTGCATATTATAATTACCTATCACTTAACCGAATGACTATCTAGTTTACAAAGTCGTCGAGTAAAATAACGCTCAACGGGCCACCGCCACCAGCACCATCGGTCGCAATAATGGTATAAATACCAAGCGCATCTAGACTCACTGTAAGCGGTCCTATAGCGGCATCTTTTGATCCTGCTGCCGTCACAATAACATCGTAACTCTCTGGTGAAATAGATAGAAAGTCTGTATCTGCTAAGAACAGAACACTACTCAACGTCGGTGATAAGTCAGTAATATCTGCGCCAGGGGCAACTAGATAAATATCAACATCTTGTGCTGTTGGTGAGCCGTGAATCACTCTTAATTTTGCTTCAGTTGCAATTTTTCTATTATTTGCTGTAATCACCAGAGGTTCGATCATTGCTAGTTCATTTGCAGCAATAACTTGATAAGACGTACCTGCAACCAATGACAAATCAGCCTCAATAACAGCAGGAGTCTCTTCGCCAGTGGGTACCACTTTTGTGTTGTAGTCAGCGCCAGCAACTTCTACATATCCAGCAAACTCTCCGAATGCCAGGTTACTCACTAGTGGAGCGCCAAACCCATCATTGACAACAACATCTACTGCTGGTGCATCAGCTGATGCGTGCACTACCCTTAACCAAGCAGGCGTGGCTGTATCTAAGATTTCAGTTGCGCCCATAGAATCGATTGCTAGCAAATTAACCGGTTGAGCGCCGGGCCCAGTATTTTCAACGGCAGCAAGTAGCAAGTCGGTTCCAGCAGCAAGCGCCAGCGTGCCAGAATCAAAAACGACTGCTGACGAATCACCAGCCGCCGTGATTCTTATTTGGTAATCACCTTCAGGCACTTCAGTCGCATCGAGACTATCTTTAAAAGAAGCTGTCACCAATGGCGCTGAATCAGCTAAATCTGCTCCGGGGGCAGTGGCATACACATCAACCATGGGAGCGCCTGGTGCAGCATGGACAATTTGTATTCTTAGATTACCAGATGATATTTCACTATCACTTCTGGTCAGAATTAGAGGCTCAATCATTGCTGTATTATTAACAGCTAAAACCGAGAAGATTGTATCAGCAGAAAAATCGGCGGTTACAGCATCGAATGCGTCAATTGTTGAACCGTCAGCTAAAATAGCTTTGACTTCAGCCGTATGTTCGCCCGCATCTATTTCGATTAGTCCAGTGGCTTGTTTGTAATCCACTCCATCAGCAATACTGCCGCCATCAAATATTAAATTTACCTTTGGTGCGTCAGGTGATGCATGAACCACCTGAACCATAGCTTTGCTTACTACCACAACGTCTTCAACTACTTCATCGTCATTGTCATCGCTTCCGCAGCCAACGAGACTTATCATCATAAGTGCAATTAAATACTTCAAATATCTCATTTTTATTCTCTCTCTGTGAGTAAGTTCTACAACATCTCTTTTTTCAGTTGTTCTTTTGAACGTATACAAAGCTTTGTTGATTAAGTTCTACGGAAAAGGGGTCGGACTGGATCATTTTTTTACAAGTTATTTTTTGTTGGATCTAAAAGCAACAAACGACCGTAAAAGAAGCTATTACAATTTTTGCGATTAAATAAGTGAGATAAATCAAATGAAAATTTCATTCAAAATACTTGGGTTATCCATGCTTCCTTTGCTATTTTCATGCACCACGGACCTTAAATATTATGAAAAACAGACCCCCGCGTTCCAAATGGATCAGTTTTTTAGTGGTGAGCTCTGTGCCAAAGGACTGGTGAGAAATAGAGACAAAACAGTCAATAGAAAGTTTGTCGCGACTATCGATGCTGAAAGCTCGGCCGACTTAGTTGTGCTGGATGAGTCTTTCATTTTTGATGACGGCGAAAAGCAAAAACGGCTTTGGACATTCACTAGAAATAACGATTTATGGTTAGGCTCTGCTGGCGATGTAGTCGGCGATGCGATAGGCAAAACGGCAGGTAATACTCTACATTTAACTTACCGACTAAAGATAAAACTAGAAGATGATGAAGAAATAGTAGTTAACATGGATGACTGGCTACACTTGGTTGACGAAAACACACTTATGGGATCGACAGAGATCTCAAAATGGGGCTTCGATGTGGGTCAAATAGATATCTTTATCCAAAAGGCAGCCTGTAACCTACAAAGCCAGAGCTCTATAGCCAATCGCCAATCGCCAATCGCCAATAACTTATAACCTGTAAATAACCTTAACTCAAAAATAAATAAGCCAACTATGATCCAATTAATAAAGCATTACGTAAAGTTAGTTATTGATAATAAGAGAAACACTAATGAAGCTTGATAAGAATTCACTTACAAACGTTATCGCATGGGTAGATACTAGTGCTCATAGCGACAACGATAATAATAATAAAATCAGCCTGACCCAATTTATTCCATTCATAGCAATGCATATTGCCGTTCTTGCCGTTTTCTGTGTCGGCTTTAGCTGGATTGCACTCTGGACGGCGGTTGCGCTTTATTTTGTTAGGATGTTTGCCATCACAGGCTTTTATCACCGCTATTTCTCGCATAAACATTTTAAAACATCACGAATAGTACAGTTTATTTTTGCTTTTATCGGCGCCAGCGCAGCGCAAAGAGGTCCGCTATGGTGGGCATCTCATCATCGCGTTCATCACTCATTTTCAGATCAAGAGCAAGACCCTCATTCGCCTAGGCACACAGGGTTCATTTGGAGCCACTGCTTATGGTTTTTATCTCCAAAAAATTTCGCTACACGAAGTGAGAAAATAAAAGATTTTAGTGGATTTCCAGAGCTTCGGTGGCTTGACCGATTTGATATTATTGCGCCAGCGATGCTTGCCACTTCCCTATATGTAACAGGCCTATTTATTGAAAACTATTTCGCTTATTTAGAGGTAACCGCAGGACAACTTCTCGTGTGGGGCTTTTTTGTTTCAACTGTTGTTCTCTATCATGCAACTTACACCATAAATTCATTGGCCCACAGATTTGGTTCAAGGCGCTTTGATACTAAAGATGACAGTCGTAACAACGCCGCCTTGGCTTTATTAACTTTAGGAGAAGGTTGGCATAACAACCATCACTTCTATGCTGGGAGCGTAAGACAAGGGTTTGTTTGGTGGGAGATAGATATTACCTTTTATTTACTCAAAATAATGAGCTGGTTCGGGTTAGTATGGGACCTTAAACCTATCCCTGAAAAAGTAAAGCTTGAAATAGCACGAGGTATCTCATGATTATTGATGAATTCAAACGTACTTATCTTGCGCTTAATAAAGACAACCTCGATTTGCTGGATACGCTGTACTGTGACAATACGACATTTATTGACCCTTTTAACCAGGTTGAAAGCCTCACCAATCTAAAGAAATATTTCTCAGAGCTGTATGAAAATGTTCAATCTATTAGCTTCGACTTTATCGATGAATCAAGTAACACCAATGATCACTATATCACTTGGAAAATGAGGCTTGCCCACCCTAAGCTAAATTCCGGTAGTGAGTTTATCGTTGACGGTGCGACTCACCTTAAAAGCGATGAGTCTAATAAAATTAGTTACCATAGAGATTATTTTGATGGCGCCAGCATGATCTATGAGAGAGTTCCGGTTATTGGAAAAATCATTAAATTAATCAAGTCAAGATTATGAGTGAACAGAAATCATGAAATATGACTTTAAAAACAAACGAATTTGGATAACTGGCGCGTCTAGCGGTATCGGTCTTGCGCTTGCCAAAGCACTTATTAAAGAAAGTGCATTCATTGCCGTAACCGCGAGAAACGGCGAGAAGTTATTTGAACACTTTGGTAATAATCATAAAGTATTAATTGTTCCAGGTGACGTCACATCACGCTCAATTAACGACAGTATTATGCACAAGATAGACGAAGAGTTTGGCGGTTTAGACTGTGTTATTTTAAATGCCGGCTCTGCTGAGTACATTGACATAAAGAACTTTGAAGAAGGTCCTTTTGAAAGAATGATGGAAACTAACTTTCTGTCATTGGTCAAAGGTATCGCAGCATCGCTTCCTCAACTAAGACAATCGGACACCCCTTATCTTGTGGGAATGAGCAGTAGCGTTGCATGGCAGGGTCTGCCACAAGCTCAAGCCTATTCAGCAAGCAAGGCGGCGATTAGGAATTTATTTCAAGGCCTAAGAATTCAACTTTCTGCAGAAAATATTGCGGTTAGCTGGATTTGCCCGGGTTTTGTGAAAACGCCTTTAACCGATAAAAACGACTTTCCAATGCCTTTTAGAATTAGTGCAGAATCTGCAGCAAAAACTATTGTTAAGAATTTGAATAAACAAAAATCCGAGATTCAGTTCCCTAAATTATTCACATATTTTTTGCGTCTTATTTCCTTATTACCGGTAAGTCTTTCGGCAAGAATGTTAACCAATACTGTACCCAAACCTAACTAGCTCATGGATAAAACAACAACTAGGAAAAGCCAATGAAAATAGCAGTTGTCGGCACAGGAATCGCAGGTAATGTAGCCGCTTATCATCTAAATAAATCTCATAACATCACAGTGTTCGAATCGTCAGACTACGTTGGCGGTCATACACATACGCATAAAATTGATCTAGGCGGCGAATCTCACCAAATCGATTCAGGCTTCATAGTCTTCAACCACAAGACTTATCCAAACTTCATCAAGTTGCTTGGAGAGCTAGGCGTCGCTTATCAACCCAGTGATATGAGTTTTAGCGTTCAAAACGAACGTACAGGACTTGAATATAATGGCTCTACATTAAATCAACTTTTCGCCCAGCGCCGTAACTTATTTAGGCCAAAGTTTTATCGAATGATTAGTCAAATCCTCAGGTTTAATAAAGAGTGCTTAACGCTTTTGGAAGATGAAACTCATAGTATATCTTTAGGCGATTATTTGGCCAACAATGGCTATAACAATGAATTTATTCATGACTATATCATCCCGATGGGCGCAGCAATCTGGTCTACAGATCACGAAAGCATGTTTGCGTTTCCAGCCAGGTTCTTTGTTCAGTTTTTCCATAACCACGGCATGTTATCTGTCGATGAGAGACCTCAATGGTATGTCATCAAAAACGGTTCGTCTCAGTATGTTGAGCCGTTAATTGCAGGACATAAACACAAGATAAGACTGTCATCACCTGTTGAAGAAATAACTCGAACCGAAAATCAGGTTTATATTAAAGCGAATGGTCAACCACCAGAGGCTTTTGATTATGTTTTTATAGCCTCCCATAGTGACCAGGCACTGGCTATGCTGGCTGAACCAACAAGATTGGAAAGTGAAGTGCTTGGCGCCATACCCTACACGGATAATGAAGCGGTACTTCACTATGATGAAAGCCTAATGCCAAAGCGCAAACTAGCTTGGGCAGCCTGGAATTATCACCTGTTAAAAGAACAAAGTGAAAGGGTTGCTTTGACCTATAATATGAATATTCTGCAATCGCTGAAAAGTCAGTATAACTTTAATGTCACACTCAACAATACCGACGCGATTGATCCAGATAAGATCATAAAAAAAATGAACTATACACACCCCTTTTTCAGTTTAAAAGGAGTCAAAGCACAACAAAAACACAGCGCGTTAAATGGTCAAAATAGAACTTATTACTGCGGTGCCTATTGGCGCTATGGATTCCATGAAGATGGTGTTGCGAGCTCGCTAAGAGCCCTTGAAGATTTTAATAGAGACGTTATTGATGCAAAGCAAAATATACTTTGGTCACGTTCAGCATAACCGCTTAACGCCAACAAAAAATAAATTTAAGTATGCGATGTTCATGATGTATTTGGATCTGGACGAGTTGCCGACTCTGTTTGATCGTTTTTTATTATGGTCGAAAGACAAAAGCAACTTTGCCAGCTTTAAAAGCAAGAATTATCTAGTTGACAAGAATAACGATTTAAAAAATGGTGTAAGACAAGAAATAAAAAAGCAAACGGGGGCAATACATAAAGGACCGGTGAGAATGCTGACTCATTTAAGTTATTTCGGCTACTGCTTCAACCCTGTTTCCTTTTACTACTGTTTTGACGAAAGCGATAGCAAAGTAGAGTTTATCGTTTCGCAAATCAATAACACCCCCTGGGATGAAAGATTTAGCTATGTAATTGACAATAGAAAAGAAAAAATTGTCCATCAAGATAGTGTTGCAGATGGAAAGATTTCAAACCCGATCGAAAGAAATTTTGATAAAGCGTTTCATGTTTCACCCTTTTTGCCGATGGATATGCAGTACTTGTGGCGTTTTAGTCCACCAGGCAAAAAACTTTCTGTTTATATGAAAAATATGCAGAAAGAGAAAAAGGTTTTTGATGTAACACTCAATTTAAGAGCAAAACCAATTACCTCAATGAACCTAGCCAAAGCCTTGTTTAGGTTTCCGCTGATGACATGGCAAGTCGTCTTCAAAATTTATTGGCAATCATTGATTTTGTGGCTTAAAAAAACACCATTTTACGACAACCCAAAAACAAGTAATAAGCAGGTCAGAGAATAATAATTGACTAGAAGTAAAGATAAGGACCAGTTTTGGTTTAACACTAATTCAATAAATGAGAGAACAAGATGAGTAATTTAGCCTCTGTAAAAGAATTGACGAACCATCTAGAAAAAGAAAGTTCAAAGAGAAAATCAACCGCCATGACCAACTGGTTAAAGTCAGCGGTAAAATCTCAGCTTAACTACCTCAGCCATGGAAAGCTTAAGCTGATAGAAAAAGACGAAACGACAACTTTTGTCGGCTCTATTGATTCGGATATTTCAGCTGAAATTGAAATACTCAATGATGAATTTTATTGGTATATCGCTTTTGGTGGTGGCGTAGGTGCAGGAGAAGCTTATATCAGTAATTTCTGGCGCTCACCGGATCTAACACAGGTTATTAGGCTTTTTGCCGTCAACCAGTCTGTTATGGATTCGATGGAAGGTGGTTTAGCTAAATTTACCACGCCAATGAAAAAACTATTCCATTGGTTTAATAAAAACACTCAAAAAGGCAGCAAAGATAATATCGTTGCGCATTACGATCTAGGCAATGATTTCTTTAAATTATTTCTCGACCCGACCATGATGTACTCTTCAGGGATCTTTTATAAACAAAGCGATACCATGGAACAGGCATCTATCAACAAGTTAGAGAGAATTTGCGCTCGCCTCAAGCTAAAACCTTCGGATCATGTGGTTGAAATTGGCACAGGCTGGGGAAGCTTTGCGATATACGCAGCTAAAAACTATGGCTGTCACGTCACGACAACAACCATATCTGAAGAACAATATGACTATGCACAAGAAAGAATAAATGAGGCAGGCCTCTCTTCAAAAATCACCCTACTAAAAAAAGATTACCGTGCTCTCGAAGGAAGGTTTGATAAATTGGTTTCAATTGAAATGATTGAAGCAGTCGGTCATCAGTATTTTGATACCTTTTTTAAGAAATGCAGTGACTTGCTTAAAGATGATGGGCAAATGTTGATCCAAGCGATTACCATTACCGATCAACGATTTGACCAGGCTAAAAAAGATGTTGATTTTATTAAACGCTATATTTTTCCTGGTAGCTGTATTCCATCGGTAAACTCTATTAGTCAAAGCTTAAGTAAATCAAGTGAGTTGAGAATAACTCATATGGACGACATTGGTACTCACTATGCAAAAACATTAAACCAGTGGCGTAAGAGTTTTATCCAACGCCTAGATGATGTGCGAGCGCAGGGTTTTAACGAAGCATTTATCAGAATGTGGGAATACTATCTTTGTTATTGTGAGGGTGGTTTTAAAGAGCAAGTAATCAGCACGACCCAACTGCATTTGGTTAAACCAATGGCTCGAGTATCGATGTCGATGAAAGCATTGGAGAGTTAGTTATTTTACTGTGGCAAAGTGTCCTCTTATTTCAGGTTGGTTGGTTCCTTTTAGTATTAGGACACCAAACCAACTTGTACCTTTTGACAATATTCATTATCGCCTTCTATTTATTCGCAGAAAAACGAACTTCAGGAACGGCGCCAAGTAAAAGCGTTTATTTAAATAGAGCAGCCCTGCTACTTGCAGGTTGTATTGTTGACTGGTCTCTTGCAAGGCTTGAACTGATAGAGTTTTCTAGTAGTACGTCACTTCCCTTTTGGCTAATTCTTATGTGGATTTTATTTGCGATTACATTCGATGACTGCTTCAGCTGGTTAAAAAGGCGAGTTTTGGTCGGAGCGACACTAGGTTCAATCTTTGGGCCTAGTGCTTACTGGGCGGCAAGCAGGCTCTCTAATGTTGAAATTGTAGCTCCTGTATATTTCACCCTATTCAGTTCATTAATCTGGGGCATTATATTTTGGATTTCCCTTAATACTGAGGACTCTACTATTAAACCGCAGACATCGGCAAATGGTTAATAAAAAATTAAAATATAAAACATTTTGTATGTCCGCTTTAAGAATTCCCTGAACTTATCGTGAAGTAACTATTCAGCGTATTTTTCTTGAAAATTGTAAAAAATCGCTTGACATGATTTTCGCGTTATTTTTCTAAAAATGTAGCGCACTCGCAATACGCCTTTATTCATAGGTTTAAAAGATCAGTTTGG
>Ga0316209_1001957_pt1 | contig 18393 bp, 24 predicted proteins | sample 6monopyrite_MG_FD_204945 | JGI IMG/M metagenome (GOLD analysis project Ga0316209, IMG submission 204945) | Microbial mat bacterial communities from mineral coupon in-situ incubated in ocean water Damariscotta River, Maine, United States -... | ecosystem: Environmental > Aquatic > Marine >...
TTAGTAATCAAATATAGGTTGCAATAAAGATGGCAAGGTTACAAGAATATTACAAAGAGACTGTTGTAAAGAAACTTCAAGATGAGTTTTCTTTCAAGAGTGCTATGGAAGTTCCTCGTATCACTAAGATCACTCTTAACATGGGTGTTGGTGAAGCGGTTGCGGACAAAAAAGTTATGGAACATGCAGTTGCTGACATGATGAAGATCGCAGGTCAGAAGCCAATCGTTCGTAACGCACGTAAATCAATCGCGGGTTTCAAAATTCGTGATGGTTGGCCAATTGGTTGTAAAGTGACTTTACGTCGTGAAAAAATGTATGAGTTTCTTGACCGTTTGATCAGTATTGCTATTCCTCGTATTCGTGATTTCCGTGGTTTAAACCCGAAAGCATTCGATGGTCGTGGTAACTACAGCATGGGTATTCGTGAACAAATCATTTTTCCTGAAATTGATTACGATAAAATTGATAAGCTACGTGGTATGGATATTACTTTTACTACTACAGCAAAAACTGACGAAGAAGGTCGTGCATTATTATCGGCATTTAATCTTCCGTTAAAAAAGGCTAAGGAGTAATTTCGTGGCTAAGAGTTCAATGGTTGCACGTGAAGCAAAGCGTACTAAGACAGTAGCTAAGTACAAAGTTAAGCGTGATGAATTAAAAGCAAAAATTAAAGACGTGAACGTTTCATACGAAGATCGTATGGAAGCACAAGCGCAATTACAAAAATTGCCTCGTGATGCAAGCCCAAGTCGTGGTCGTCGTCGCTGTTCAATAACAGGTCGTCCACATGGTGTTTATCGCAAGTTTGCATTATGTCGTAATAAATTACGTGAACATACTATGCGCGGTGATGTGCCTGGTTTGCGTAAAGGCAGTTGGTAGAGGTATAAGATTATGATGACAGATCCGATAGCTGACATGTTAACGCGCATCCGCAATGCTTTATCTGCGGGTAAGCTAAACGTAAACATGCCTGATTCAAAACAAAAGCGTGCTATTGCTCAGGTTTTGAAAGACGAAGGTTTTATTACTGACTTTGCACAAGCAGAAGCTGATGCAAAACCTGTTCTTAATATTGATTTAAAATATTATGAAGGTAAGCCAGTAATTGAAGAAATTAAACGCATAAGCCGTCCAGGTTTACGTATTTATAAAGGTAAAACTGAGCTACCTAAAGTTATGGGTGGTTTAGGTGTAGCAATTGTTTCAACATCTAAAGGCCTAATGAGCGATCGCGCAGCGCGCCAGGCAGGCTTTGGTGGTGAAATTCTTTGTACCGTACAGTAAAGAGTTGAGATAACGATGGCTAGATTAAATCCACTTGATATCCCTGCAGGCGTTGAAGTTAGCATTAATGCTAATGTTGTTAACGTTAAAGGTTCAAAAGGCGCATTGGAGCACAAGCTTCATCAGTCAGTTGATGTCAAACAAGAAGATAATGTTTTAACTTTGATCCCTCAAGAAGGTGATTTGAAAGCAGGTGCTCAGGCAGGTACTGCTCGTTCATTGTTAAACAGTATGATTATCGGCGTAACCGACGGTTTCGAAAAGAAACTTGAGCTGGTTGGCGTTGGTTATCGTGCAAAAGCAGAAGGCAAATCAGTAAATCTAACTTTAGGTTTTTCTCACCCTGTTAACTACGCGTTACCAGAAGGTATTACTGCAGAAACACCAAGTCAGACTGAAATTGTTATTCGCGGAATTGATAAGCAAGTTGTTGGCCAAGTGGCAGCAGATATTCGCGCTTACCGTCCACCAGAGCCTTATAAAGGTAAAGGTGTGAAGTACGCTGGTGAACATATTGTTCGTAAAGAAGCTAAGAAGAAGTAGGGTAGGATAAAAAGATGGATAAGAAATCATCACGTATACGTCGTGCACGTAAAACTCGCGCTAAGATCAGCGAGCTTGCAGTGCCTCGTCTTTCAATCCACCGTACACCACGCCATATTTATGCGCAGGTTATTGCTGCGAGTGGTAGTGAAGTGATTGCAAGTGTATCAACTGTACAAACTGACATGAAAGGTCAGGTTAAGTACACCGGAAATATCGATGCTGCTTCTGCAGTGGGTAAAGCGATTGCTGAAAAAGCATTAGCTGCCGGTGTATCTTCTGTTGCGTTTGATCGCTCAGGATTCAAATATCATGGCCGTGTTAAAGCACTGGCTGATGCGGCTCGTGAAGCCGGTCTGAAAATCTAAGGGTTTAATACTATGGCAGGATTTGACAAAGGTCAGCAACAACAGCAAACAGACGGTTTACAAGAGCGTTTGGTAAACATTCGTCGTGTTGCAAAAGTTGTAAAAGGTGGTCGTATTTTTGGTTTCTCAGCATTAACAGTTGTTGGTGATGGAAACGGCAAAGTAGGTGTTGGTCGTGGTAAAGCACGTGAAGTACCTGTTGCGATTCAAAAAGCGATGGAAAATGCCCGCAAGAATATGAAAAGTGTGCCACTTGTTGATGGTACATTACAGTATCCAGTAACAGCAGAGTTTGGTGCAGCTAAAGTCTATATGTCTCCTGCATCAGCTGGTACAGGTGTTATTGCTGGTGGCCCAATGCGTGCAGTATTTGATGTTGTTGGTGTTCGTAATGTATTAGCAAAATGTATTGGTACTAACAATGCAATCAACGTTGTAAATGCAACTATTAAAGGTTTGAGTGACATGAGTTCACCTGAGTCTGTTGCGGCAAAACGTGGTAAGTCAGTTAAAGATATCTTGGAATAAGATCATGGCCGATAAAATTAAAGTTAAATTAGTACGTAGCCCTGCGGGACGTTTAAAGTCTCACAAAGCTTGTGTTGCGGGTCTAGGTTTGCGTCGCATGCACCAAACTGTAGAAGTTGAAGATACCCCTTGTACACGTGGAATGATCAATAAGGTCTATTACATGGTACAGGTTCAGGAGGACTAATATGTTTTTAAATACACTTAAACCTGCTGCTGGTTCAAAATCAAATGCAAAACGTCGTGGACGTGGTATTGGTTCTGGCTTAGGCAAGACAGGTGGCCGCGGTCATAAAGGTCAAAAATCCCGTTCAGGTGGTAAGCCAATGATCGGTTTCGAAGGTGGTCAAATGCCTTTGCAACGTCGTTTACCTAAAGTGGGTTTCACTTCACGTTTAGCACGTGTTACTGATGAAATTCGTTTGAATGAATTAAATGCTTTAACTGCAGACGTTATTGATATTGCAGTATTACATGAAGCAAACTTAATCGCTAAAAGTATCAAGCGTGTTAAGGTAATGGAATCAGGTGAAATAAAAAGAGCGGTTACTCTGAAAGGTATTCGTGTCACTAAAGGTGCTCGTGCAGCAATTGAAGCTGCTGGCGGAAAAATAGAAGAGTAAACGGATGTCTGCAACAAAATCAGCCATGTCAGCAGGGGCCGGCGGTAAGTTCAAAGAACTACGTCAACGTATCTTTTTTCTGATTGGAGCATTGCTGGTTTTCCGCATTGGTTCTTATATAACAGTACCGGGAATTGATCCTGCTGCTTTAGCTCAAATGGTTGAGCAGCAAAAAGGCACAATTCTTGATATGTTTAACATGTTTTCAGGTGGCGCATTATCGCGGTTATCTCTGTTTGCATTAGGCATCATGCCTTATATTTCGGCCTCGATTATTATTCAGTTATTAACGAAGGTGCACCCTAAGTTAGAGCAGTTAAGTAAAGAAGGTGCTGCTGGTAAGCGTAAAATTACTCAATATACACGTTTGAGTACTCTGGCTTTAGCAACATTTCAGTCATTAGGTGTTGCGCTTGCGCTATCACGTCAACCAGGATTGGTTGTTAATGGCGGTGATGCAGCAGTATTAAATGTTTTTTACTTTACGACAGTTGTTACGCTGGTCACAGGCACCATGTTCTTAATGTGGTTAGGTGAACAGATTACAGAACGAGGTGTTGGCAACGGCATTTCGATGATTATTTTTGCCGGTATTGTTGCAGGGTTACCTTCAGCAATTGGCGGTACGTTAGAGCTAGGTCGAACAGGTGAATTAAGCTCAGGCTTTATTTTAATCTTGTTTGTTATGATTATTGCGGTAACCGCATTCGTTGTCTTTATGGAACGAGGCCAGCGCCGAATTACTGTGCATTACGCCAAGCGTCAGCAAGGTCGTAAGATGTATGCTGCACAGACTAGCCACTTACCGTTAAAGATTAATATGGCTGGTGTAATTCCGCCGATTTTTGCTTCGGCAATTATTTTATTCCCGGCAACTATGGCTGGGTGGTTTGGTAGTACTGAAGGTACCTTTGGTTTTCTTCAGGATGTGGCGACGATGTTGTCTCCCGGCCAACCGTTATATGTTTTGATGTATGCGATAGCAATCGTGTTCTTCTGCTTCTTCTATACGGCGTTGATGTTTAACCCGAAAGAAACAGCAGATAATCTGAAGCGTTCTGGTGCTTATGTTCCAGGTATTCGTCCAGGTGAACAGACTGCGAGACATATCGATACAATTTTAGGTCGCTTAACTTTGGTTGGTGCGGCTTATATTACAGCAGTGTGTTTGTTGCCTGAATTTATGATTGTGTACTGGAATGTACCGTTCTATTTCGGTGGTACTTCACTACTGATTATTGTTGTTGTAACAATGGATTTAATGTCGCAAGTACAGTCGCACCTTATGTCTCATCAGTATGAAGGTTTGATGAAGAAATCAAACTTGAAGGGTGGTTCGGGTTCAGCGGGTTTACTGCGTTAATTTATCTTTTAGGAGAATCGGCATGAAAGTTCGTGCTTCAGTTAAAAAGTTGTGCCGTAACTGTAAAGTTATTAAGCGTCATGGTGTTGTTCGCGTGATCTGTGTTGATCCACGCCATAAGCAGCGTCAAGGTTAATTCAGGGGATTTTTACGCATTTGTCGTTAGATAAATACAGTAAAAAAGAGTCTGATTTGTATTAAAAAGTCTTGCTTGAAAGGGCGAGGATACGTAGAATTGCACGTTTTCGCGGGGTGACCTGTGAGCGTCGTATTTAATTTGTAGGGAGTGCCTCAATGGCTCGTATTGCTGGTATCAATGTTCCGGTCAATAAACATACTGAAATCGCATTATTGTCGATTTATGGTATTGGTCGTACACGCGCAAAGAACATTTGTTCTGCAGCTGGTGTAACACCAACGACTAAAGTTAAAGATCTCGATGAGACTCAGGTTGAAAACCTGCGTACTGAGGTTGCTAAATTCACTATTGAAGGTGATTTGCGCCGTGAAGTCTCCATGAATATCAAACGTTTAATGGATTTAGGTTCATACCGTGGTATTCGTCATCGTCGTGGTTTACCACTTCGTGGACAACGTACTAAAACAAATGCTCGTACCCGTAAGGGACCACGCAAGCCCATTAAACGCTAAGTTTTTAATTTAAGGTTTTAAAAAATATTATGGCAGCCAAAACATCAGGTCGTACTAAGAAGAAGGTTAAAAAGGATATTGCTGACGGTATCGCGCATATTCACGCTTCTTTTAATAACACTATTATCACTATTTCAGATCGTCAGGGTAATGCACTTTGTTGGGCTACTGCTGGTGGTTCTGGTTTCCGTGGCTCACGTAAAAGTACGCCTTTCGCAGCTCAGGTTGCAGCAGAGCGTTGCGGAATTATGGCCAAAGAATTTGGCATGAAGAATTTAGAAGTAAATGTTAAAGGCCCTGGTCCTGGTCGTGAATCAGCTGTCCGCGCTTTAAACTCTACTGGTTTTAAAATTACAAATATTTCAGATGTGACGCCGATTCCACACAATGGCTGTCGTCCTCCGAAAAAACGTCGCGTATAACGGGAGGCTATTATGGCACGCTATCTAGGTTCTAAATGTCGTTTATGTCGTCGTGAAGGCGAAAAGCTTTTCTTGAAAGGCGAAAAATGTTTTGGCAGTAAATGTGCGATGGAAAATCGTCCGTTTCCTCCGGGTCAGCACGGTCAACGCCGTAGCCGTAACTCAGATTACGCTACTCAGTTACGTGAAAAACAAAAATTACGTCGTACCTACGGTATCCTGGAAGGTCAATTCCGTAGTTACTACAAAACAGCTGATCGTGTTAAAGGCTCAACAGGTGAAAACTTACTACAACTTTTAGAAACACGTTTAGATAATGTTGTTTACCGTATGGGTTTTGGTTCATCTCGCTCAGAAGCTCGTCAACTTGTTCGTCATAAAGCCGTAACGGTGAATGGTGTTAAATCAAACATCCCTTCAATTAAAGTGAAAGCAGGCGATGTTATTGCTATTAATGATAAAGCTCAAAACCAGTTACGCATCAAAGGTTCTATGGATGCAGCTCAAACACGTGGTATCGTGGACTGGCTAGATGTTGATGCTTCAAAACTTTCCGGAACATTTAAAAATGTGCCTGAACGTAGTGATTTATCAGCAGATATTAATGAACATTTAGTTGTTGAATTATACTCTAAGTAAAATTTAACTTGAGTTGCTACAACATTAACGCATTTAAACCGGATTTATAGAGGACAATACATGCAGGCCTCCGAACAGGAATTTCTGACACCACGTATAGTGGATATACAGCAAATTAACGAAAGTCATGCCAAGGTTACTTTAGAGCCTTTGGAGCGTGGTTTTGGTCATACATTAGGTAATGCTTTACGTCGTATTTTACTTTCTTCAATGTCAGGTTGTGCCATTGTTGAAGTTGAACTTGATGGTGTTTTACATGAATACACCACAATGGAAGGCGTTCAGGAAGATGTTGTCAACATCATGCTGAACCTTAAAGGTGTTGCACTACGCATGGAAACTGCGTCAGAAGCTTCACTGACTATCAGTAAAAAAGGTCCTTGTGTTGTCACTGCGGCTGACATTCAACTTGATCATAATGTTGAATGTATTAACCCGGAACATGTTATTGCCAACATCACAAAAGACACTGATTTCAATATGACTTTGAAAGTTGCTAAGGGGCGTGGTTACGAGCCTTCAACTGCACGTATCGCTAATGAAGACGAAGATCGTCCAATTGGTCGCTTACAGTTAGATGCGACTTTCAGCCCTGTTCATAAAGTGAACTATGTTGTTGATAATGCGCGTGTTGAGCAACGTACAAACCTGGATAAGCTTGTTATAGAATTAGAAACGAATGGCACAATTGATCCGGAAGCGGCTATTCGTAACGCAGCAACTATCTTACAAGATCAATTAGCGGCGTTTGTTGACTTACGCAGCACTGAAGATGAAGAGCCCGCTGAGCAAGAGCCAGATATCGATCCAATACTTCTTCGTCCGGTTGATGATCTTGAATTAACAGTACGTTCAGCGAACTGTTTAAAAGCAGAACAAATTTACTACATCGGTGATTTAATTCAGCGTACTGAAGTCGAGTTATTGAAGACACCTAACTTAGGTAAGAAATCATTAACTGAAATTAAAGACGTATTAGCTTCCAGAGGTTTATCTCTTGGGATGCGTTTAGAAAATTGGCCACCGGCGATTCTTCGCACTAAAGCAGAAGATGAAAAGAAACCGTTGTTCGGCGATTTTAAATTTTAGTATTTAATATATTAGTTATAAGAATTTTTAAGGGTAATAACCATGCGTCATCGTCATAGTGGTCGTCAACTAAACCGTAATAGTTCACATCGTAAAGCCATGTTCAAAAACATGTCTGTTTCTTTATTCGATCATGAATTAATTCGTACTACAGTTGCAAAAGCAAAAGAATTACGTCGTGTTTCTGAAAAGCTAATCACTTTAGCTAAAGTAGATTCAGTTGCAAACCGTCGTTTAGCATTCGCTCGTTTACGTGACCGTGATGCAGTAACAAAGTTATTCAATGAACTGGGTCCTCGCTATGCGAACCGTCCAGGTGGTTACACACGTATTCTCAAGTGTGGTTTCCGCACCGGTGATAAAGCACCAATGGCTTACGTTGAGCTTGTTGACCGTCCAATTGAAGCTCCAGTAGAAACTGCAGAAGAAGTTGCCGCAGCCGCTGAATAAGCTTTAAAGCAATATATAAAAAACCGGAGCTTGAGAAATCAACCTCCGGTTTTTTTGTGTAGGAAAAGAAATTTTCACCGCAAAGGCGATACCCTAACGTGCTCTGCACGTTCTGGCATCGCCTTTGCGGTGAAATGTCTTTATGATTTTTTTACCAGCATGGGTTTTAGGTATTGACCGGTAAATGAGTCTTTACAATTAGCGACGGCTTCTGGAGTATCGCTTACCACTAAAGTTCCGCCTTTGTTTCCTCCCTCAGGGCCCATATCAATAATCCAGTCTGCTGTTTTAATGACATCGAGATTATGTTCTATAACGACTAAGGTATTACCATGGTCGCGTAGTCTATGGAGTACCGCGAGTAACTGTTCTATATCATGGAAGTGTAAACCGGTGGTGGGTTCATCAAGGATGTAAAGTGTATTACCGGTATCACGTTTCGATAACTCGCGGGATAGCTTCACCCGTTGTGCTTCACCACCAGAAAGAGTCGTCGCGTTTTGACCCAAACGAATATAAGTCAGTCCTACATCAATCAGTGTTTGTAGTTTACGTTTAACAACCGGAATGGCATCAAAGAACACAACCGCATCTTCGATGGTCATGTCTAAAATTTCATTAATGTTTTTACCTTTGAATTTTATTTCTAAGGTTTCACGGTTATAACGTTTTGAATGACAAATATCACATGGCACATATATGTCGGGCAAGAAATGCATTTCAACCTTTATAACACCATCACCCTGGCAGGCTTCGCAACGACCGCCTTTTACATTAAAACTAAAACGGCCTGGCGTATAACCGCGCGCACGGGCTTCGGGTGTGGCGGCAAAGAGTTCTCGAATAGGGGTGAAAAGTCCGGTATAAGTCGCTGGATTTGAACGTGGGGTACGTCCAATCGGGCTTTGATTAATATCGACCACTTTATCGAACTGACCCAGACCAATAATTTCTTTACACGGTGCTGGCGGTGTTGATGCCGAATTAATTTCAGCTGCGGCATGTCGATATAACGTGTCATTAATGAGTGTTGATTTACCGGAACCCGATACACCTGTTATTGCGGTCATTAGACCAACGGGAATTTCAATATCAACATTTTGTAAATTGTTTCCAGTGGCACCGATTATTTTTAATGATCGCTCTGGGTCACGTTGGGTTCGATTTTGTGGAATCTCAATGGATTTTTTACCCGAGAGGTATTGTCCCGTTAAAGACTTAGGATTGGCTAAGACCTCTTTAGGTGTGCCCTGAGCAATGATTTCACCACCATGAATACCGGCCGCGGGGCCAATATCAACAACGTGATCTGCCATCATTATGGCTTCTTCATCATGCTCTACCACAATGACGGTGTTGCCTAAGTCTCTGAGGTAGTTAAGTGTGTTAAGCAGTCGGGTGTTATCGCGCTGATGTAAACCGATAGACGGCTCATCTAAAACATACATTACACCAACCAGGCCCGCACCGATTTGACTGGCAAGACGAATACGTTGGGCTTCACCACCCGATAAAGTATGCGCGCCACGGCTTAGGTTTAAGTAATCTAAACCCACATTAATTAAAAACTCGAGGCGTTGATTAATTTCTTTTACGATCTTTTCGGCTATCTCGCCACGCTTGCCTGGCAAGTTTAAGGCTTTAAAAAAATCAGCCGCGATATCAATCGGCATCGCCGCTATTTGCGGTAAGGTTTCTTTTTCAATATAGACATGGCGTGCAGAACGGTTGAGGCGTTGTCCATCACATTCAGGACAAGGTTGTTGATTCATGTACTTTGCTAACTCTTCACGCACTACACTTGAATCAGTATCGTGATAACGACGCTGCATGTTCGGGATAATGCCTTCAAAGGGGTGCTCTTTAACTTTCTTACCACCGCGATCATTATTGTAAGTAAATTTAATAATGTCATCACCACTACCAAAAAGAATCAGTTGTTGAAACTCTTCCTTTAAATCTTCAAACGGGAGATCCATATCGAATTTATAATGTTGTGATAAGGAAAGCAGCATTTGGTAATAATACACATTGCGTTTATCCCAGCCGCGAATGGCACCACCGGAAAGCGGGGCATCCGGTTGCACAACAACGCGTTTAGGATCAAAAAATTCTTGTACACCCAGACCATCACAACCAGGGCAAGCACCTGCAGGGTTATTAAAGGAGAATATACGCGGTTCTAGTTCAGTAAGTGAGTACCCACATTCTGAACAGGCAAATTTTGCAGAGAACACCATTTCATCATTGCTGCTATCCATATAGGCGACACGCATGAGGCCATCAGACAGTTTTAACACTGTTTCAATAGAATCGGCTAAGCGCGTTTTAATATCTTCACGAACCTTAAAACGATCAACTACGGCTTCAATGGTGTGTTTTTTCTTTTTATCGAGCTTTTCAAGCTGGTCAATCTCCATGACCTTGCCATCAACCCGGGCGCGAATAAAACCATCTGCGCGCAAACGTTCAAGAATTTGTTCGTGTTCACCTTTGCGTCCATCCACCAAAGGCGCAAGCAACATCAACTTGGTGCCTTCGGGTAACGCCAAAATATGATCAACCATTTGGCTAATGGTTTGCGCATTTAAAACAATGTCGTGGTCAGGGCAACGCGGTTCGCCGGCGCGGGCAAACAGCAGCCTTAGATAATCATAAATCTCTGTAATGGTACCGACAGTTGAACGCGGATTATGAGAAGTGGATTTTTGTTCAATGGAAATGGCCGGTGATAAGCCTTCAATATGATCGACATCGGGCTTTTCCATCACAGAAAGAAACTGGCGAGCATAGGCCGATAATGACTCAACGTAACGACGCTGACCTTCGGCATATATCGTGTCGAAAGCGAGTGATGATTTACCGGAACCCGATAGCCCGGTAATGACAATGAGTTTGTCACGCGGTAAATCAATATCAATGTTTTTTAAGTTGTGGGTACGAGCACCACGTATATGAATTGTATCCATCAAATTTTTCGTTTTACTATTTGTTAATTGGGCAACCTGCTAATATACGCGAATCCTACCGAGATAGGAAAATTTCTAATAATAAAGTCGTTGGATTGCAAAAAAGATGTCCCTTAATCAGGAAAACATGACCTCCCTTGAAAAGCGCGTTGCGATGTCGCTTTCAACTATTTTCGCCTCACGAATGCTGGGGTTATTCATGGTCTTGCCTGTTTTCGCTATCTATGCTGAGGAGCTTGATGGTTTTTCACCTACTTTGGCCGGGCTGGCCATTGGTATATACGGATTAACACAGGCTCTTTTTCAGATACCGCTGGGGTTATTATCAGATCACATTGGCCGCAAGCCGGTTATCATTGGCGGTTTAATTATTTTTGCTATTGGTAGTATTGTGGCAGCGACAGCAGACTCGATTACCGGCGTTATTGTTGGTCGGGCACTACAAGGGGCTGGTGCGATTGCGAGTGCGATAATGGCCTTAGCGGCCGATCTTACGCGAGAAGAGCACCGTATCAAGGTGATGGCCTCTATTGGCATGAGTATTGGTTTGTCTTTTGCGCTTGCAATGGTTTTTGGGCCAATGCTACATGGTTGGTTTGGCGTCGAAGGCATATTTTGGCTTACTGCTATTCTGGCGTTAGGCGGTATTTTAGTGGCGAGATTCTGGGTACCGACACCCATATTGAGTCGTTTTCACCGGGATGCAGAGGTGGAAGTGAGCTGGTTTAGAAAGGCTTTTACCGATCGGCAATTACTGCGTTTAGATATTGGGATTTTTATTCTTCACTTTATCCTCGTGAGTATGTTCGTGATTATGCCAACGGTTTTACGCGATCAGTTTAGTTTTGAGCTTGAACAACATTGGCAACTTTATTTACCCGTTTTATTTTTCTCAGTGCTGACGATGGTGCCATTTATCATACTGGCGGAGAAAAAACGTAAGATAAAGCAGGTGCTTATTGGCGCCATTTTTGTTTTGGTCATAAGTCAGTTTGGCTTGCCATTATTTACCAACTCCTTGCTCGCTTTCGCTATAATGTTGTGGTTATTCTTTAGTGCATTTAATTTGCTTGAAGCGAGCATGCCGTCACTCGTTGCTAAGTTGGCTCCAGCCTCACACAAAGGTACGGCAATGGGGGCGTATTCCACGTCACAGTTTTTAGGCGTGTTTCTGGGAGGTCTGGTGGGTGGAAGTCTTAGTGAATTTTATGGCATAACGGGGATAGCTACTTTTAATATCGGGCTGCTTATTCTCTGGCTTGGTTTAGCCGTTAGCATGAAAAAGCCAAATTTCTTTACCAGCTATTTACTAAATGTTGGTAAAGTGAGCGAGCAAGAAGCATTAAATGTTATAAAGGGTTTATCGCAAGTAGTAGGCGTGGTTGATGTCACGGTAATTGCTGAAGATGGGATCGCTTACTTAAAGATAGACAAAAAGCTTATTGATATGGATACGCTGCATAAATTTTCCGTTGCAGAAGAAACAGAAGATCCATAATATTTTAAATTTAGAACTTAACGAGAGATTGGGGAGAGAAGCATGGCTAGGGGTGTGAACAAAGTAATTTTGATCGGTAACTTGGGACAAGATCCAGAAGTGAAGTACATGCCGAATGGTAATGCTGTGGCCAATATTACAGTTGCAACAAGTGAAAGCTGGAAAGATAAGAACACGGGCGAAAATGTTGATAAAACAGAATGGCATCGCGTAGTCTTTTTCCGCCGCTTAGCGGAAATTGTCGGTGAGTACTTAAAGAAGGGCTCTAAGATTTATATTGAAGGCAAGCTGCAAACGCGTAAATGGCAAGATAAGAACGGCGCAGATCACTACACAACAGAAGTTGTTGCCAGTGAAATGCAAATGCTGGATTCACGTGGTGGTGGCAGCAGTGATTTTAATCAGGGACAAAATATGGAGGGCGGACAACAACAATCAGCTTCACAGTCTGCACCATCACAAGCGGCACCAGCTCCTGTGAATAATGATTTTGATGATGATATTCCATTTTAGGAGTCACCTGAGACAAGTTATGTAAATAATGTCCTTGAGCCTCGCATTGAATGGAGGCTTTATACTTTGATTGAGCAAAGGACTCTATTGTAATAGTTCGGTAGTGGTGCAGATTTTTGGATGAGAGTATTTTCTGCACCATATTCGATCAGATTTTAATTTCTGAAAACACGCTATTCCCCCTACCATTGTAAAACCCTTGTTTAATGCCTGTTATATAAAATTTTATTACTGGCATATTAATTGCTCACTTTTACTAATTGTATAAGTGAGTAATTTTTTAATACGAGGCGTTGTAAATTTCATGTTGTTATTTCCTGCAAGTCATACTTTTAAAGTTTTTGGCCTTAATAAAAGCATTTGGATATTAGCAGTTGTATATGTCTTATTATGGGTTTCTTTCGTGAGTGCATATTCAATACCCATAACGATGTTTTTATTAATTTTAACTGGCTATTTTTCTGTAGCATTTATGTTAATAAGCTATAAAGAAATCAACACTCTGCAATCTTACCTGACAGGCAGTAAACCCGATGCGTTGAAAAATATAAATTACCAGTTTAATGCGAGTCTCGCAGAAATTACGCCATCCCTGCTGACATCAATACGAAATGAACGTCGCCATAAAGAATTTCATCAGGATACCGTTTCAGAAATAAGTCATACCGCCAGCGAATTAAGTACGACAGCAAAAAATCTTGCGTCAAATATACAACAGCAATCACTGTCGACAGATACTATCGCCGCTGCTGTAAATGAAATTAATTACAGCATTAATGAAATGTCTGTGCGTATTAATAGTGCACATAAATCTGCTACTGAAAGTTTTCAGCAGGGTCAAGATGGTGCCGCAACAATGAAAGATGTTCGTAGCAATATGGAAGAAGTTGCCAACTATACGGATAGAACATATCAACTACTCAGTAGTCTGGACGAACTAACCATAAAAGTTTCTTCAATGTCTGACATCATTACCAGTATTGCAGAGCAAACTAACTTATTAGCGCTTAATGCTGCAATTGAAGCTGCACGGGCGGGCGAGTATGGTCGTGGCTTTGCAGTTGTTGCTGATGAAGTGCGCGCGCTCGCCAGTCGGAGCCATAATTCTGCCAAAGAAATAACGACAAATATAAACGAAGTTCAGGTTCAGATGAATGCGGTTAAAGATAGCATGGATAATGTTGTTACTCGTGCAGAGCAAACAGTCATTAAAGCAAATGATGCGGAACAACTTCTGAATAGAATCGTCCAGAATACAGAATCAGTCTCTTCTATGATTAGTGAAGTTTCAGAAGCATCAAAGCAACAGAATGAAGCTGCACATGAGATCGCTGAAAAAATAGAGGAAGTTGCCAGAGTCGCGGGCGAAAATAGTGATGTGGCAATACAATCGTCTGTTATTGCCGACCATTTATATCGCTTAAGTCAAAAAGAGGAAGATCTATAATGATGGATGATCTTTTTTCTGCTGTCGTATTTATTAGCGCTATATTGATAGTTGTATTTGTAGTAATCCTAAGCAGCAAACAAAGGAAAAAACAGCGTATAGAACGACAAAGGGTTGGACTAATATGGTTGCACCGTTTGCGGGTTTTCTTATCTCATGTACAGCAGCACAGAGGCATGACAAGCGGATATTTGAGTGGCGGCACAGGATTATTAAAAGAGATTAAAGTTTTAGGGGCTCAAGTGAATGAGGATATTTCTGAAATACTCGTTGTTGATCCGTGGATGAAAGCGAATTCCAGATGGATGAGTATAGAAGAACATTGGCATAGGTTATCGGGTAATTTTCAAAATGTTGCAACTGAAGATAATCTAAGACAACACAATACCTTAATCAAAAATATACTTTATCTTATAGAAGATATGGCGCAAGAGCATGAGCTTCTATTATTAAAAACAAAAGAAAATAATTCTCTACATTTACTTTGGCGTGAATTATTAGCCGCCGGTGAGTTTATTGGTCAAGCTCGCGCAATTGGAATGGGCGTTGCTACTGCCAGGCATTGTGACAGTATATCCAGAATCAGGTTAAATTATTTATGTCAAAAAATTGAAAGCAATACCAAATTATTATGGAGTGAAATTTCACCACATAATAATCAACAGCAAAAAGTGGAAAACCTGCTTAGATGTATTAATGATAAAATAATCAAAGATGTTCCTTCCATTGCTCCCTCTGTATTTTTTGATACTGCATCAGATGCATTAAATAACCTATATTTACAATATGATCAGTACTTTAAAAAAAATATTTCACTATAAGGTTTGCTGATTTTAATGCATTTTCTCCTATATGGCGGCGTGCGTTATAAATTGTTAGATTAAAATTAAACGTTAAACTCTGATTGATATAACTAAGGAAAAAAGTGAAAGTAATTAATAACTATAAAGATAATATCTCGCGTGACGAACCACTACAAACAAAAGAAGGTGTTGATTGCTATGATAATTATTTCCCCTTTTACCAGCCGATCATCGAGCTTTCCTCAGGAAAAGTAGCCGGTCATGAGGCGCTGGCCAGGACAAGAACTCAATATGGCGATATTGTTTCTGCAGGTGCATTATTTGTTGATTCCGTGATACCTATTAATAAGAAAATATTGATAGACCGATATTTGAGAAACCGCGCGATTACCAATTTTTCTCAATATAATGACTTTGAATTTCTTACGCTTAATATTTCTCCGGGATGGATTGATCTTTTAGAAGTGAGCCAGATCAGCCCGACTATCAAAATGATTGAGCAGGCAGGTATTAATCCGGGCCAAATTGTAATAGAGATTACTGAGCAAAATGGAAATTTAGAAAATATAAAACGTTTAACGCAAGAATATCATCAAGCGGGAATACGTGTCGCAATAGATGATTTTGGCGCAGGTCATTCTCAAATTGATCGGATTATTGAAGTCGAACCAGAGTTTATTAAAATTGATATGAAATTGTTTAAGGCTGCATGTAAAGGAGGTGTTGCAGCGAATGTTGCACTTACTCTTGCAGAGTTTTCTAACCGGTCAGGCAGTAAAATAATTTTTGAGGGGGTTGAAACTGAAGAGGGACTTCATTTTGCCATCGACTGCGGTGCAGACTATGTACAGGGATGGCTTTTTAATGCGGCTGTTGCTAAACCAGATAAGAGTAATATTTACTACGAACAGGTATCTGATTTAAAAAAATCGTATCTTGCAAGAAAAAAACAACGAATAACATTTTTAGCAAAAGAAAATAAACTCGTTTCAGAGAAGGTTTTAGAATTATGTCAGTATTTAAGGGCAACCAGTATTGATGGTTCTACAATAAAAAAATCTTTGATTAGTGCATTAACCCGGTTAGGCGTTCTTCGTTATTATATTTGTGATAGTGAGGGAACGCAGATATCTGCTAATTATGAAATGAAAAAAGATGTTGATGTGGTAACACTTAACAAAAAACACATAGGCTATAACTGGTGTCACCGCCCGTATTTTCCTCTTTTACATGCCATGAATGATCTTGATACAGATCACCTTGTGGTTTCTACACCTTATAAAGATATCGTTAGTGCCCAGCTATGTAAAACATACGGTGTTTTTATATCTTCAGCTAAAGTGTTATTAATTGATGTACTGGTTGCTGATGAGACACTTTATTAAAAGTCATCGTCGTTTTATTTTTAATGAGTTGAAGAGCTAACTAATGATTGCGGCTCACTGAAAAGTTAGCCAGAAAAATGAGCGCTTCCTTATATTGCGACTCTGGCATAAAGGCCAGTGAAGCGATGGCAAGTTCTGCTTCATTTTTGGCACACTTTGAGGTGTATTCGATGGCACCGGATTGATGAATTGCCTCATGAATTTGTTCAATTTTGTCCAAACCGCCTGTTTCAATGGCTTCACGCACCATTTTTGACTGCTCTTCGCTGCCATTTTGCATGGTATAAATAAGCGGCAGGGTGGGCTTACCTTCAGCGAGATCATCCCCGAGGTTTTTCCCCATCTCTTCTGCAGAGGAAGTGTAGTCGAGCACGTCATCTATCAGTTGGAAGGCGCAACCGAGGTGCATGCCATATTTGGCCATAGCCTGCTGCTCTTCGCTTGGGCGATCACAAATAACGGCAGCAAGTTCGGATGCGGCTTCAAATAATTTAGCCGTTTTACTGTGGATGACTTCGAGATAACGTTCTTCGCTGGTATCGGGATCGTGGCAATTCAGTAATTGCAGCACTTCACCTTCGGCGATAGTGTTGGTCGCTTTTGATAGAATTGACATGATTTGCATGCGATCGATTTCGACCATCATTTCAAAAGCGCGTGAATAGAGAAAATCGCCGACTAAAACGCTGACTGCATTGCCCCATAAGGCATTGGCAGTGTCTTCGCCACGGCGTAAATCGGAGTTATCAACGACATCATCATGTAATAAGGTTGCAGTATGAATAAACTCAATAACGGCTGATAAATCAACATGTTGTGAACCATTGTAGGCAAGGGCTTTGGCGCTTAATAAGTGGATAATGGGGCGAAGGCGCTTGCCACCACTATTGATAATATGCCCACCTATCTGGTTGATCAGTGCAACTTCTGAATGCAGCCGAGTCTTGATACAAGCATTGAGCTTGCTCATATCGTCCGCAATGAGCGTATTAATGTCGTCGATCGTCGAAATAGTCATGAGTTTTGTGGAAAATATTAAACAGCGTGCATGCTAGGGGGCGTATGGGGTGCTGTCAAGCTGGGAGGTCTTAAATGACAGAAATGGGGACATTTGCAGTAAAATAGATGAAATATAAGCAAATATCCTTTGACCCAAGCAGGGGGAACGGCTAAAATTCGCGTCCCTGTATTTGATGACATTTATTGTTTTCAAATGTAGCAAAAGATTCAGAGATTTGGACGCCTGATAGTTGATTTTCGCGTCTGAATTCAAGCAAATATCATTAGAGTTTGGAGAAAGACATGTACGCGGTAATTGAAACCGGTGGTAAACAATATCGAGTTACTGAAGGCCAGTATCTTAAAGTAGAGAAACTTGGTCTTGAAGAAGGTGCTTCGCTAGAAATCGACAAAGTTTTAATGGTTGCTAATGGTGACGACATTAAAGTGGGTGCGCCTTACGTTGCTGGCGGTAAAGTGACTGCGAAAGTGAAAAGTGTTGGTCGTGGCAAGAAAATCCGCATCATCAAATTCCGTCGCCGTAAGCATTCTCGTACAACACAAGGACACCGTCAGTCCTTTACAGAAATCGAAATTACTGGCATCTCTGCAGCTTAATTTCAACATCAAGAATTTTAAGAAATATTGAGGTAATACAATGGCTCATAAGAAAGCAGGTGGTAGTACTAATAACGGACGCGATTCCGTATCCAAACGCCTTGGTGTTAAACGTTTCGGTGGCGAAAGCGTATTAGCAGGTAACATTTTAATCCGTCAACGTGGTACTAAGGTTCATCCTGGTAAGAACGT
>Ga0316209_1001959_pt1 | contig 18388 bp, 18 predicted proteins | sample 6monopyrite_MG_FD_204945 | JGI IMG/M metagenome (GOLD analysis project Ga0316209, IMG submission 204945) | Microbial mat bacterial communities from mineral coupon in-situ incubated in ocean water Damariscotta River, Maine, United States -... | ecosystem: Environmental > Aquatic > Marine >...
CTATTTACATTTGAAAGAAACTGAGTTTAGATATAATCATAGAAACGAGGATATATACAAAATCATCCTCAAATTATGCCGAGATAATCCTCTTAGCTAGGCATGACCCTTTTTTATTTACGCCTTAAATGCATAGTCAACTGCCTCGTTGAAAGTTTTGAATTTGTGTTTGTGTTTTCTAAACTTGCGTTTTAAAACTGCCCATTGTTGCTCGATTGGATTTAAATCTGGTGAATATGGAGGTTGGTATAAAAGCCTGCAGCCAACTGATTCTATTAGCTTTTTTGTCTTTGTTGACTTATGAAATGCTGCATTATCCATCGCCACAACCTGTCCTTTTTTAATGCATGGAAGGAGGCATTTTTCTAGCCATCCATTGAACAATTTTGAGTCCGTATAGCCGTCAAAAACATATGGCGCGATCATCTTTTTGGCTTCTGGAAACCATGCGGCAATCACTGAAATTCGACCATATTTCTTGCCATAAACATCTGATATTACTTGCTTTCCTCGCTTTGCTCTGACATAATCACGTTGTAAATATTCGTCGAGCCAGACTATTTTTTCCGGATCAATCTCGGCTAAAAATTCCTGCCGTCTTTTCTCATTTCTTTCCGCGTAAAGGGTGGTTTTTTTTACGAGTTATCCCGAGCTTTTTGAGGTGATAAAAAATGGTGGTGCGATGCTTAGGAAACTCAAAAACTTCAATGAATTTGCAGTATTGGTGATTAGCTGGTACCAACTTCTCAAGGCTGATCATCTCTATTTGATGGGGCATTGATAAATTCTCCTACTTGTTGTTATGAAACTTTACAACAATTCAAGAATTTTGACTCCGTAAATATCCATCTTGCAACAGGCCCATATTGATCCCACCATATTCCTTGCGCCAACGATAATAGGTCTGCTACGATATACTGCACGCTCGAACAGCCTGCTCCACAGTCTGTCCGCGAGATGTGTAGATTTCCACATCTCGCAATATCTTGATAATTTGTTCGGCTGTATAACGTTTGCCTCGGCTCATAATCTGTCTCCTTTCTTAAAAGACTCTTATAAACCAATTCCTAACTTATAAAATGGACCGACTTTTGGGGGCTAGGTCATCATCTTCCTTGGCCATATTTTCTATCCGTATAGCGGATGACCATATCAAACATAGTCACAATACCGATTGCTTTGCCGTCTTCAATGACTAAGGCACGTAGTTGATTAAGTTGCTCTAACAAACGGATGGCATAGCGAATATTCATACCACAGTGGAGGGTTAAAACTGGTTTTTTCATGATCTCATAAACATTAACCCTTTCTGGAGAAAGGTTCGGCTCAATCACATTACGAGCAATTTCTTGCACCGTGACAAAACCATACTCATCACTCTCATCACGTTTGTTGACAATCAATGCACCGTAGTGATTGTCCTTCATATTCTGGATGGCCTGCGCCACAGTTGCCAGCCCATCGATTGTTTCTACATGGGACGTCATAACATCCCGAACGCTTACATAGTTTTTTGTCTCACTCATATCTGATCCTCAATTTTCTCTTCTATAGTTTTTAACTGTGCTTTCAGACCCATGGCATCTTCTATGTCTATCTGCATAGCTATCCCTGTTCCCGATTCTGTATCAAAATGCCCTGTTTCTGCAATCCCTTCTAATATTGAACGACTCAGATGATGTTCTACGATGAATAAAATCATATCAATCTGCCCTTCAAATGTAAGACCAAAAAAGGTTGATTTCGGTTTCAGCCCTTCTCCTCGTCCACTGGTAATAACGGTCGCTCCTGTTGCCCCCATTTCGCGTGCTTTTTTGATTACAGCATCGCTATAATCGTCAGAGACAAGCGCTATAATTAATTTAAAATCCATACTTTAATCTCCATCATTGTCAGAAAGTTTATCTTGCTGTTGTTTTCTTGCCTTTGCCCGCCACTCAGAAAGTTGAGCATAGCCCATAACTGTTATCATGGGAAACAGGCTCGCTAGAGCGATTAAGCCAAACCCATCGATAAGAACACTGCGCCCCGGGACAGTCGAGGCAAGCCCCAGCCCAAGTGCGGTGACAAGAGGTACTGTCACCGTCGAAGTTGTTACACCGCCCGAGTCATAAGCCAGAGGGACCAACCATTTTGGCGCAAAAAAGGTTTGTACGATAACCACCATATAACCGGCCATCATATAAAGATGTAAGGGCGTCCCCGTGACAATGCGAAAAGAACCCAAAGCAATACTGATCGCAACACCGAGGGCAACAGCCAAACGCAGCCCCCAAGAACTGACAGCCCCTCCCGACATTTCTCTGGCTTTCATAGCAACAGCAATCAAGGACGGCTCGGCGATTGTCGTTGAAAAGCCGATGGATGCTGCAAATATATACACCCAATAATAATCACTCCAGTTCAATGTTGTTTTAGTCCCACCACCAATAAACTCTGGTGCGGTTAATTGCTTGGCCATCACTTCTCCTAAAGGAAACAGCGCTTGTTCAAGTCCGATTAAAAACAAAGCCAGCCCTGCGACAATATAAACAAATCCAATAACAACTTTTTTTAGGTGACGAATAGGTTTGCGCAGCACTATATACTGAAAAAACATCAGGAGAATAATGATCGGTGCGACATCGCGCACTGTGCTAAGGAACGTAGATATGATGTTCTCAAAAAGCTCCATCTACATCACCATGCCGTAAACGAGAACAAAACCAATCGGGAATAGGCTTGCAAAGGCAATCAAACCAAAGCCGTCAATCATTGGGTTACGTCCTTTAATCACCGAGGATAAACCTATCCCCAAGGCAGTAACCAGCGGCACAGTGATCGTCGAAGTTGTTACTCCCCCTGAATCATAGGCGATACCAATAATTTCTCTTGGCGCAAATTGCGTTAGTATAACAATCACAACATAACCACTCATGATAACCCAATGAACAGGCCACCCCTTAATAATGCGCAAAACACCGACTACAAGCGCCAAACCGACAGACATAGCAACGGTGTAACGTAAACCGGTAGCGTAAGCATCTTTAGCACTTTGTGTTGTTTCAATCAAACCAGACATCGCAGTAACTTTGGCGGCTTCGGCTGAAACAGCAATCAGTGCTGGCTCTGCCACTGTTGTCCCAAACCCAAGGGCAAAAGCGAAGACAACCAGCCATATTACGCTACCCTTTTTGGCAAACGCTTCGGCCAAACCTTCCCCCACGGGGAACAGGCTTAAATTCAAGCCCTGCACAAATAAAGCCAGACCAAGAACAACGGCCATTAGACCAAAAAAAATCTGTCCCGTATTAGGAAAAGGTTGTTGCAAAACAATGATTTGAAAAAAAGCGATAACAAGAATAATGGGGGCGAGATCACGTAAACTGTCTATGAGGGCACGTATCATATTTTTTTCTAGATAATCGTTGAAATCAATTCAAATGGCAGGATACACGCTCTCCATTGTTTCGTCTAGTTATAACGCTAACTAATGATGTTCTATTATTTTTCTTTTCTAGCGTATACAAATACCTATTTTCTATACTGGCATTATCACTTAACTATATCTTTCAGAATATCAAGAATGATTTCCGTGCCCTTCTCAATTAGAACAACGTCATTACCAATAATAACACGATGCGTACCTTTTTTAAGTTTAGGAAGACGACTTTCTAAATCCTTAGGCAAGTTTCTTTTAGCTAAGCCAGGCGGTAACGAGCCATTTTTTTCTAACTGTTTTGCTAACCCTGGAGGCAAATTTTCCTTTTTAGCTAAACCTGGTGGAATTTTCTTAGATTTCCCCTTTTTATCGGTATGTTTGTTTTTGCTTGAGCAAAATATTCTTCGATTATCGCCTTTTCTGCCTCATCAAAAACACGCTCTAAAACGTTCTCAATGACTGTTTTGGGCTTATCTGTTTTAGCCAGCCCTATGTGTCAGGGTAGTTGTCATGTAAGTTTGAATAGCCCCATGGAAATTAGACGGTTTGCCGTTTCCATTTTTGTAGCTTTTCGAAATCGTCAAACTGGTGCACGCCCTTGGGTACAATGCGAGGTTCAAACGCGCCTTCGCGGTCGCGGGGCACGGCAATATCTAGCGTATCATCACCGGAAATTACGGTTTTGGGATAATGCCCATTGCGGCTATTATCCGCAGATTTGTTGGATTTATTATGCTTTTGATAGCCAAGGTGATGCTCCATATCACCCTCAAGCATGCCGTTAACCAGCCCACCTTTTAGCTGCTGAAAAAAGCCTTGCACGCCAAATAACTCTTGCCCATCAGCATGTTGCAGGATTTCTTCGATTAATTTGGGTGATAGTGCATCTTTAGATTTTTTAGTATCTTTAGTCATAGTATTTCCTTTTCTATGCTTCGCATTGTCCGTAAGTCTAACGACTTCCTCTCAATTGCAAAGCATGATTAACAAACACTATTTACACAATCTTCATGACATACCCCTAATAAGTACCAATTAAAATGTGGCGCAATGTTTTACCCGCCTCTAATGCATGACCAGTACCAAGCACCACGCAAGATAGAGGATCATCTGCCAAAGTAACGGCAAGACCTGTTGCATGACGTAAAACAAAATCAAGATTTGTAAGCAACGCGCCGCCACCTGTAAGCACAATTCCCTTATCAACAATATCTGCAGCAAGTTCAGGCGCAGTATGCTCTAATGCTACCTTAACACCTTCAACAATCTGACCTACAGGCTCGGCTAAAGCTTCTGCAACTTGACGCTCTGTAACTATAATTTCCTTGGGAACTCCATTCATAAGATCGCGTCCGCGAATCTCCATTGTGCGCCCTTCCCCATCACCAGGGATACAAGCAGAGCCAATTTCCTTTTTTATACGCTCGGCAGTAGCTTCACCAATCAATAGATTATGCACACGGCGGATATAAGCTATAATCGCCTCGTCCATCTTATCTCCGCCAATACGAACAGAGCGCGCATACACAATACCGCCTAATGAAATAACCGCGACTTCTGTTGTTCCCCCGCCAATATCAACAACCATAGAACCAGTAGCCTCTGTCACAGGAAGACCTGCACCAATCGCCGCGGCCATAGGCTCTTCGATAAGTCCAACTTCGCTTGCACCCGCGCTTTCGGCTGATTCTTGAATTGCCCTTCTTTCCACAGCAGTAGATCCAGAAGGCACGCATATAATCATTTTAGGGGAAACAAAAGTTCGACGATTATGAACCTTGCGAATAAAATGCTTTATCATTGCCTCGGTTACTTCAAAGTCGGCAATAACGCCATCACGTAAGGGGCGCGTTGCAATGATACTGCCTGGTGTACGGCCAAGCATCTGCTTTGCCTCATCACCAACCGCCAAAGTTTGTTTTTTTCCGCCCATCACCGAAATGGCGACAACCGAAGGCTCGTTAAGGACAATTCCTTGATCCTTAACATATACAAGCGTATTCGCTGTACCTAAATCAATGGCCATATCGGCCGACATAAAACCAAAAAGCTTGGAGAACATGAAACGTCCCGTCTATCACGATGAAAAATATGTGGTTATTACGATATATCAGACTAAGATGAATAATGCACCATCTGTCTTGCAGAGAAACTATGTTTTCAACAAAAACAAAACCGCAGAAAATATATCCACGGTTTTACATTACAGAAAAACTCTTAAAAATATGTTTAAACAAGATCATATATAATAAATCATGTTTATAAATATCTAGCCCTGACGAGCTTTAAAGCGTGGGTTTTTCTTATTTATAACATAAACACGACCTTTGCGGCGGATAACGCGGCAATTACGATCACGGTTTTTCAATGTTTTAAGCGAGTTTACAACTTTCATCTTTTCAAATCCTGCAAAAATCCTTTAACGAAGGGGGAACATAGCGATGCTTTATAATGTTTGTCAAGTGTTCTTAACAATCTTCTTGATTGATTTTCATGATAAAAACCGTACATAATTAACCAAATGCTAATAAAGAAGCATCATAATTCGCCTAATAAGAGTTTACGAAAGTTCTAAACAGATGGATTCATCTATTAAATCACCTAAGAAATTTAAGTCTGGCGACGTGATTATGCGCCAAGGTGAGCTAGGGCAAAACGCCTTTATAATAGAAGATGGTAAAGTCGAAATTACAGTAGAAACTCCAGAAGGTCACAACCGAGTTGTTGGAACTAGAGGTGCAGGAACAATGATTGGTGAAATGTCACTTATTGACAATGCACCGCGAACTGCAACAGTTACCGCATCAGAAGACTGCGTAATGCTAGAAATAACCAAAGATGATTTTTCCAGACGTTTAGATTCTTCAGATTCAGTTCTACGCATGACAATTCAGGTAATACTTACCAGATACCGCGATATGCTAAAACGCTCCGATCTGCAAAAACAAAAACCTGAAAATCATGGTGCAGAAAGCACCGAACGCGAATATGTAGAGCTAGCGGACGCTATTGAAAATTTAAGAATCGCCAATGAATTTTCTCAAGCCCTGAAAAATGGTGAAATATCCCTTCATTATCAGCCAATAATTGATTTACAAAGCGGTGAAATTTATGGCTTTGAAGCGTTAATGCGCTGGATACACCCTGAAAAAGGCTTTATATCCCCTGCTGTGTTTATCCCAATAATAGAAGATAACGGACAAATCGTTCAGGCCAGTAATTGGGCATTTAAAGAAGCCTGCAACGCACTTAAAAGAATACAAAACACTTCTAATTATCATCGTGACCTTCACATGAGTGTGAATTTTTCCAGCGAAGATTTCTCCTCCCCTGATTTTGTTGAAAATATATATAACACTATAAGTGAAACCGACGTTAAAGCCGAGCAGATTCACCTTGAAATTACAGAGCGCGTACTTATAACCCAACCAGAATCTGCAAAAGAAACACTGGCTATGTGCCGCAAAGCGGGCATGGGAATATCAATAGATGATTTTGGTACGGGATATTCTTCGTTGAATTACCTGCATACCTACCCAATTAACACACTTAAAATTGACCAAAGCTTTGTAAGGGATATGCAAAACCAAGAGGAAAAGGATTCTAAGGATCTAGTTAGTTCGATTATCACCCTTGGGAAAAATCTAAACATGTCTATTATTGCCGAGGGGGTAGAAGATGCCGCAGAAGGCAAAATATTAAAGGATATGGGCTGCCAATATGCTCAAGGGTATCACTTTGCCCGCCCTGCGCCTGAAAAAGATGTGATTGAAACCGTTTCAAACTGGAAAAACCCAGAAATTTAGAGCGCATCTACTTACTATCAGCGTCGATAGTTCCGTCCCAATTTTCTGGCAATTCACTATTTTTCAATTCTGCCATTCTAATTTTATACATTTGATATAAATCATGGTAACGCGCACCTGCGATATTTATACATTTATCTGCAATATCACTAGCCTTATCAAATGCCTTAGCTCTGTATTGTTCCAACATTTTATTATGCAGATCACGCCATTTTATAAATTTTGTATCTCCAGAAAATTCCTCATCACCAAATAATCCATAAATTATAACGGGCTGTTCCTTACCGATCACCCGAATTATATCAAGCTCCAAACAGGCTAAATTCTTAACTTCTTCATATGTATTCTCGCCAATCATAATATCAATGCCATAGGCTTTAGTTTGTCCCTCTAACCGTGAGGAGAGATTAACCGCATCACCCAGCGCAGAATAGGCAAAACGTTGCTTTGATCCCATATTACCAACCGCGCAAGCACCAGTATTTATGCCTATCCCAGCGCTTAGCAATATTGGCTCTTTACCATTCTTTATTGCTCTTTTACGGATTTTATCATTCACAGGCTCTAATGCTGATTGCATCTTTAATGCGGCTTTACAGGCAGCTCTTTCATGGTTTTCTACATCGCGCGGTGCGTTCCAAAAGCTCATCATCGCATCACCGATATATTTATCAACTGTGCCTTTATGGTTCATGACAATATCAGTCATGCTGGTTAGAAATTCATTCATAAGCGCAATAAGCTCTTCAGGAGATAGCCCCTCTGATATAGAAGTAAATTTACGAATATCAGTGAACATAACGGTTAGATCACGGTTTTCTCCACCAAGACGTAATTTTTCAGGATTGCGCTCTAAATCGCGCATAACTTCACCTGCAACATACATTCCAAAAGCATTCCTTACCTGCTTCCTACGTGCTTCTGCTCTGGCGTAAGAAAGAATAGTAGATACAACAAATATGGTTAAAACCGCCAGAGATGGGTAAACAGGATCAATCAAAAGCCCATGCTCCACATAAGCCATATACGCACCGAATATGGCAGAACCAATTATGGCTGCACATAAGGCAACAGAAACCAAAACACCAACAAAAGGAGAGGCTATAATGAAGAACAAACCTGCCACCAGAATAAATACCGCCTCTGCCCCTCTGGTAATTGCAGGGCGCAACAAATACTCATCATTAAGCACCTGTTCGATAACGTTGGCATGAACCTCCACCCCTGGGCGATAAGGTCTTAACGCTGTGCTTCGTAAATCTTTCAAGCCTTCTGCGCTTGCGCCAATTAAAACAATTTTTCCCTTAACTGCTCTTTGCGCTTCCTTATCATATTTTTTGTCTAAAAATTTATAAGCAGGAACATAATCAGCCACTGGGCATATATTTGAATTATTTGTCACATCATCTTTATTACAAAAATTACGATAATAAACATGTAAAATACCGTCACTTTCCACGGGAATAATTTTATCACCAACAATAATGCGGTAATTAGTATCAATCATGCCGCGCTCTTCTTCTGGAACTTTGGCAATCTTTAACGTTCCCTTGCGCCCTAATAACGCAACTCGCAAAGCCTCTAAACTAAGAGAGGGGTATAGCTGCTTACCATTAGTGAAAATCATTCCTGCACGGCGCAAAATACCGTCATCATCAGGTTTTGCCATAAAACTGCCATTACCTGCCGCGGCTTTTGAAAATTCAGGCAAGTTTATTGCCGCAGCATCAAAAAAGGCGGCATCTCTTAAAAAAACGGACTTAACATCACTGCGCGCTAATACCCTGTTTTTATTCTTTGGCTTTGTTTGCTCTCTATCAGATCTGCCATAAGTAAAAGCCGTTACAAATATTTTGGATTTCTTGATTTCTTGCGCAAAAAGATCATCATAATTTATTAAAACACCATCATTTTGAATATTATCAGGAAACATCTTTATCTGTTCTGGCGAGCTGTCTTTGTATAAAAAATGCGGAGAATTACGATCGGCCTCGGCAAATACGCCGTCAAAAGCAATTACTTTTGCACCCTTATCGCTCAGGCTTTTAGTAAGATCAGCCATAACATTGCGTGGCCAATTCCACTGCCCAATCAATTCTAGCGATTTTTCATCAATATCAACAATAACGACTTCACGTGTGGGCTCACGCGGGTGAATACGATTAAACTGATCAAATACATTTTGTTGCAGCATAATTCGAATTGGGTTTTGTGAGCCGCTAAACATCACTGCAAGCATCAATAGAATAAGCAAAAACAGCACATGGATAATTGCCAATCTGGAGGATTTGATTTTACCAAGCATAAAACTCTATCTCTCCTTGAAAGCACGATCCAAGCCGCGATGAAAAGGCTTTAATAGATAATGCAAGATTGTGCGCTTACCCGTAATAACTTCAACTGTTGCCACCATACCCGCGGTAACAGGCAGTTGATGATCTTCGCGACCTAAATAATTACGCTCGGTTCTAACCTCAATTTCAAACATGACATTACCCTCACGATCAGTAACACTATTGGCAGCAATTCGTGTTAGCTTTCCTTCTAACGAACCGTATATTTGCGGGTCATAGGCACTGATTTTAACTTTAACAGGCAAACCAACCTTTAAAAAGGCAATCTCATCAGGTTTTACTTTTGCCATTATCTTTAATTCATTATCCACGGGAACTACTTCAACCAATTTCATTGCTGGCTCAACCACACCGCCAATGGTCTTGATTGTTATCTTATTGACTATACCATCAACAGGGGCGCGAATTTCGGTGCGATCAACCCTATCGCCAATAGATTTAAGATTTTCTTTCAACGAAGCAATCTGCGTTTCAACCTCGTTTAATTCTTCAAGAGCCTGTGATCTGAATTTATCAAGCTGAGTTTTGCGCTCATTTTCTGCAGATTTAAGCGAAGCTTCCAGCCCCTTCTTCTCTTGCACATGAACGCTAATCTGCCCAGAAACATCGCTAAGCTCTCTCTCTAACCTGATCTGGTCAAGCTTTGGCACAGCGCGTTTAGCAACCATAGACTTGGTTATCGATAGCTCTTTTTTCAAAGATTTACGGCTTTGTGATAAGCGGTTTATCTGCGCCTTTACCTCGCCCAAATCCGCTTTGGCTTTATTGATTTTCTCATCTTGAATTTTATAGGCTGAATTAAGCTCATTTTGACGCGATTGATAAAGAGCCTTCTCATTTTCCACTATATCAGGGATTTTGGCTTTTATATCTTCACTAACCTTAAATTCCCTTCCTGTGCTTTCGGCTAATAGCCGCGCTTTTTTAGCCGCCAAAGACATAAATCTGGCTTCGGTTCCGCGCTCCTCCGAAGAAAACATCACATCACTAATTCGCAATAAAACCTGTCCTTTTTTAACAAGATCACCCTCTTGCGCTAGCAACTCTTGTAATATACCGCCCTCTAGGCTTTGCACGACTTGAATTTCCTGCGATGGCACGACTTGCCCTTGCGCTCTGGTTAATTCTTCAACTTCGGACACAGCCGCCCAAACGATAATAAAGATAATGAAAGCCATAATAGCAAGCAAAAGAGCAATAGCAGGGCGAGAGGGTCGCATACGCATTGCGCCCTCCAACTCGTTCATATACTCTCTTTCTTTAGCTTCCATACTCTAACTATCTGCCTTTACTTGAATCTTACCGCTATTCAGGGCGGCAATAACTTCATCACGCGCTCCGTCCATAATGACCTTACCATCATGCAACAATATTAAACGATCAACCGTTGTTAATAATGAATTCTTATGCGTAATAAGGATATAAGTTTTGCCCTTGGTTTGCTCCATAATATGAGTACAAAAAGCATTCTCGGTTTGTGTATCCATAGAGCTTGTTGGCTCATCACATATCAAAATATTAGGCTTTGTTATCATTGCCCGCGCAAAAGCAAGCGCCTGACGTTGCCCACCCGAAAGGTTAGAGCCAAGCTCTCCCACTGGCGCGTCATAGCCCATAGGGTGGCGAGATACAAAAGAATCCACTCCGCTGGCTTTGGCGATGTTCAGAATTTCCTCTTCACTAGCTCTAGGGTTAAAGGCGGTAATATTATCGCGAACACTCCCCCTAAAAAGCTGAGCATCTTGGGCTATATAGGCAATATTCCTGCGCAAATCTGATGGATCAATCTGACGATAATCTGTGTCATCGGCCATAATAACCCCGCTATCAGGCTCATAAAGTTTGAGCATCAGCCTTGCTATCGTGCTTTTACCAGAGCCAACGCGCCCAATTATCCCTACACGCTCACCCGCTTCGATATTAAAGGAAACCTCATCTAATACTGGAACATCTGCGGCAGGGTAAGCAAAGGATACTTTCTCAAATGTAATTTTACCCGATAATTCTGGGCGATGCAGAAAATCAATTTCTGGTGGACGCTCAACTGGCGCGCTCATAATACCATTAAGCATTTTCAGCGCAATTCCTGATTGATGATAACGCGCAATTAGATTAGCTATCTGCCCGATAGGAGCAATCGCCCGCCCGCCAAGAATAACCGTAGCAATCAATCCCCCCATGGTAAGATCACCGCTTTGCACCATATACATACCCGCAAGCACAATAATCACAGAGGCGCTTTGCTGGAAAAATGCAGAAACATTGACCGCCAAAGATGATAAAAATCTGGATTTTTGCGCGTAAGTTGCGTCCTCATTCATTATTGCACCATAACGAGTTCTAAAACGCCCATCGGCGCGCCCTGATTTTATGGCTTCCAGCGCATTTATGGTTTCAACCAATATACCGTGGCGGGTCTGCCCTGTTTTAACCGATTGGCTTACCAGTTTTTTGAGCCTTATTTGAATGATAAATCCTATTAAGCTGGTAATCATAATTATGGCGACTAGTATAAACGCCAGTGAACCGCCCAAAAGATAAACAAAATATAAAAACAAAATGGTAAACGGAACATCAACCAAGGCGGTAATTGTTGCAGAAGTAAAAAACTCCCGCACCGAATCAAAATCTTTTAAGATATTGGAGAAAGCTCCGCTAGATGCTGGGCGATCAGCAATCTTCATATCAAGGACATGATCGTAAATTCTCCGCGCCGCCAATATATCAGTTTTACGCCCTGCAAAATCAATTAAATAACCGCGAATAGTGCGAAATGTAAAATCAAATATAAAGGCAATAAGCGCGCCAATACCAAGTACCCAGCCCGTTTCAGTGGCATTATTGGGAATAACGCGATCATATACATTCATGATAAACATTGGACTAACAAGCGCGAATAAATTGATAAAGACCGAAGCCAATATTACAAGCCCATAGGTAGAACGACTAAGCTTTACGATATCCCAGAACCAGTGATTATCTTCGTTTACCGCACTTTTGCGCTCAGGGATTTTGAATGCTGCGCTTGGATGAACGAATATCGCAAAGCCCATATAAGATCCAGATAATTCCTTTAGTGATATTTCTCTAACGCTCTCCGTTTCAGGAACATATATCTTTGCCTTATCACTTTTTGATGATTTTTCTAATAAAACGCAGGAATGATCGTCTTTAAGAAATATTACACTTGGCAATACTGCATTTGATATTTTATTAAGCTCAGCCTTTTTGAAAATCTCAGCCTTTAAACCAACGCGCGTAGCTGCCTCACAAAATACAGAGGGGCTTACTCCACTTTTATCAACGGCAAGCCCCGAAATAAGGCTTTCAAATGATTTTGGTTTTCCGAATAATTCACATAAATAAACTAGGCAATTCAATAAAGCATCACCTTGAAAATCATTTGCTATTAACTCGAGCTCCTGCTCTTTATCAGCGATGTCACTCTCCCTTAGCTGGTAAATTTCCTTTTACCTCAGCACCAGCAGACAATATATTATCCTTGAGCCTGCTAGTTGAGGCCAAAACCCCATATTCCGCAGCCAATAAATTATAACGATTATCACTATACTCTAATTTAGCACTAAAAAGCTGGCTTTCTGCGCGCATAAGACTAAGCAAGCTAATCCTCGAACCCTCAAACTGGCTCCTATAGGCATCTACCAGCTTTTCATTAAGCTCCACACGATCTGCCGATAACTGTTTTTTGCGCTGCATTGTACGATAAATTGCATAAGATTCATAGACTCTGCGCTCTACCTGACGCTCAACTTCTAAAATTTTACGCGAGGCGGCATCATGCTCTGATTGTTTTTTACGAAACTCCTCAAACTCGCGCCCACCCGTAGAAAAAGCCCAGTTCATTTTTATAACAGCTCTGGCATCTCTGCTTTGACCGCCAATCACATCTTTCTTATCAACTTTATTATATGAAAGCTCGCCAGAAACATCGGGATACATTTTGCCCTGTTCTACCTTCATATCATGACGCGCAGCATTAGAAGCCATGCGAACAGACATAAGCATGGGGTGGCGTTCCTTTGCCACAGCAACAGCTTTAACAATATCATTATCAATCAATGCCTTAACAGATGGCGGGACAAGAAAACCGCCCTTAGATTCGCGCCCCGTTGCCTCATAATATGAAGCACGCACCGAGGCCAGCCGTCCTTCATAATCGGCAACAACAGAATCAACAACCATTGAAACATCAAGAGCCTGCTGCAATTCGGCTTCATCAGCAACACCTTCTTTAACCATTGTAACTATACGAGATTTATAATCTTCTATAGTTTTGAACTGTTCAGAAAGAAGTATAAGGGCGCTTCTAATTCGTAATATCTCTATATAATCACTAACTACAGAGAATATAATTTCCTCTTTAGTTTCTAATAAATCATAGTTTTTAGATTTAAGCCTAGCATCAGCCGCCTTAACGCGATTTTTAGTTTCAAGACCGTCGAAAAGCATCTGGCGCATTGCAACTGATCCATCGCCATAACCTGAATAGGCTGCACCCCGCTCAGTTACCAGACCTCGGCTTGTCGAGTTATCTTGGAATATACGCCCCGCCGTGGCGCTTGCAGAAACTTCAGGGTAATATGCAGCTATTTCTGCCTTCTTACCATGATCCGCCGCATCAACCTGATCTTGAATGCCAGCGATTGCAGGATTATTATCAAGCGCAGAAACAACCGAATCCAATAAGGTTTCCGCGCGCGCAGGAGCCGCCCCAATAAGAAGCATTATAAAAACAACAACATATCTAAAACTCAAACGCATTAAGAACTAACCGTAAGAACACACGAAAAAGGCAAGAGAATCATGCCCAATAGAACTTAAAGTGTATGTAAAATACATATATTATTCAAGTGATCGCAGCGTATTACTAAAATAAGTACATATCTTTATTAAAGATGATAACGATTACCAAAGAACCCTCTTCACAATTAGAGTAAAATCGTGCATCTTATTAAAGATTATTTACAAATGAGGGATTAAATATCGTGGGCATTAACATTGCTATCCCAAAAGAAACCGCCAGCCATGAAAAACGCGTAGCTGCATCGCCGGAAACGGTTAAAAAGCTTATTGCTACTGGCATTAATGTTACAATACAGAGCAAAGCTGGAGAGCTATCAGCATATAGCGACGCTGCATATAAAGATGCTGGTGCAAAAATTGCCAAAACCCACAGCGACACCGTGAAAATGGCGGATATTGTGCTAAAGGTTCAAGCACCTAACAAAGACGAGCTTAAAGATATTCGCAAAGGCGCGCTGCTTATTGGTATGCTTGCGCCCTTTTCTAATAAAACGATATTGAGTGATTGTGCCAAGGCCAAAATTGACGCTTTTTCAATGGAATTTGTTCCACGTATTAGCAGAGCGCAAAGCATGGACGTTCTTTCATCACAATCTAATTTAACTGGATATAAGGCCATTCTTGATGCCGCAGAATATTACCCCCATGCAATGCCTATGATGATGACCGCGGCTGGCACGATTCCCCCTGCAAAAGTATTTGTTATGGGCGCAGGCGTTGCAGGTTTGCAAGCCATTGCAACAGCTAGACGCCTAGGCGCAGTTGTAAGCGCAACCGATGTTCGCCCTGCCGCAAAAGAGCAGGTAGAATCCCTTGGCGCGAGTTTTATAGCCGTAGAAGATGAGGAATTTAAACAAGCTGAAACTGCTGGTGGCTATGCCAAAGAAATGTCGGCAAGTTATAAGAAAAAGCAAGCCGAGCTGGTTGCCAAACATATATCCAAACAAGACATAGTCATAACCACCGCCCTAATCCCCGGTAGGCAAGCCCCTAAGTTAATAGATACAGACATGGTTAAATCCATGAAAGCAGGATCGGTAATCGTTGATCTTGCGGTTGAAAGTGGCGGTAATTGTGAGGGGGCAAAAGCTGATGAAGTTGTGAATAAATACGGCGTTAGCATTATCGGTCATATTAACGTGCCAAGCCGATTGGCTGCTGATGCTTCTGCGCTTTATTCCAGAAATATTTTAAGCCTTATCAATCTTATCAATGATACTGACAGCAAAAAAATCAATATTGATTGGGACGATGAGATTATAAAAGGCGTTTGCATGACCCGCGCAGGTGAAATTATTCACCCTAATTTTGTGGAGAAGAAGGCTGCTGGTAAAAAAACTCCTGCTAAAAAAACTTCTACTAGCTCCACGGCCAAGAAAAAAGCTAAAGATGAACCTAAAAAATCAGATAGCAAAAAAAGCTCTGATAAAAAGTAAGGGAATAAACCATGTCTGAAAATGTAAAAACCATGCAGGAAAGCTTTTCCGAACTTGCTGCTAATTTTCAGGAATTAGCGCAAGAAGCAACCAAACTTGCGTCCGAGGCTGGCTCTGCCGTATCTGAAAGCACTGCCCATACAGAGCCGTTTATAATCACAGGATTAACCGTATTTGTTCTGGCCTGTTTTGTTGGCTATCACGTAGTTTGGCGCGTTACCCCTGCCTTGCACTCCCCGCTTATGGCCATTACAAATGCTATATCATCAGTAATAATTGTCGGCGCGGTTCTTGCCACAGGTACAGTTTCGGCTTCAGGCTTTTCAAGCTTTTTAGGATTTATAGCCGTTGTACTTGCCTCAGTTAATATTTTTGGTGGATTTATTATAACAAAACGCATGCTGCACATGTTCCAGAAAAAAGGATAAATACTATGCTTAGAGTAATATTATCACTAGCCGTCTTAACACTGCCTGTAACCTCCGCTATGGCAGAGGATTATACAGATCAGGAAACTGGCAAAGTTGTTGTCTATAAGAACGGACAGCCCATGTTTGTATACGAAGAAGACGCGCCAATAATATTAGAGCGCATGGTAAACGCCTTTAATAGCAATACAGAAAGCACCGCTACATCTTCTGTATTTTTGCAAAAAATCACCCGAGATGTAAACTCTCTGGCAGAAAAATGGGATCATATAAAAGATGGTAGTTATTTTTCGGCTCGCCTTAACCCGCCAGAAGAATTATATGAAGATGCGGTTATTCTTGATGAAATAATTATACCATTTGCAAGTAATCCAGATAAAAACCCAATAGGCTTGCTTATGGCAAAACTTGAAAATGGAGAAATACGAGTATATCAAGTAGATAACAAAGAGCTTATAAATATCTATTGCCTTGATAAAGCTGAAAAATATCTACCAGAACATTATAAATCTTTTGCAGAAAAATACAGTGATCCGAAATATCAGGAAATGGGTATCGAATGTACTTATACTCCTCATAAAGACGATGACGATGAACACAAAGAATCTGGTAAACATTAATAAAGTAAAAACAGGATAACCCATGACAATAGTTTCATCTTTGGCATATTTAACGGCTTCCATATTATTTATCCTTGCGCTGCGCGGTCTATCACACCCTGAAACTGCTAGGCGTGGCTTAACTTATGGTATGGCCGGAATGACCTTGGCTATTGTCACAGCCTTACTTTCACCTCATATTGCTAGCTGGTCGTGGATTATTATCGGCATTGCCATTGGTGGTTCTATCGGAACATATATCGCCAAAAATATTGAGATGACATCACTGCCCGAACTAATGGCTGGCTTTCACTCTCTTGTCGGTTTAGCCGCAGTTTGCGTAGCGGGAGCAGCATTTTACAACCCAGAAGCATTTGGCATTGGCATATCAGGTAATATCAAAACCGCAAGCCTGATAGAGATGGCTTTGGGTATGGCTATCGGGGGAATCACCTTCACAGGCTCTATTGTTGCTTGGGGTAAATTATGCGGTAAAATTTCAGGTAAACCTATTACTTTTACAGGTCAGCATAAACTTAACGCTATGCTTGGCGGCGCACTGCTCCTTATGATTATTTTACTATGTGCTACGGGAAGTGGATTTTGGTTTTGGACAATAGCCATTATCGCCCTAGCCCTTGGTGTATTGATGATTATTCCCATTGGCGGCGCAGACATGCCGGTAATCGTTTCAATGCTTAACTCTTATTCGGGTTGGGCGGCGGCAGGTATCGGCTTTACACTTCACAATAACTTGCTGATTATAACAGGCGCGCTAGTTGGCTCATCTGGGGCTATTCTTTCATATATTATGTGCAAAGGCATGAATCGCTCATTCCTCAGCGTTATACTTGGCGGTTTTGGCGGTGAAGAAGCCTCTGGCGCAAGCGAAGATCTAGGTGATCGCAATGCAAAACTCGGGGCAGCAGAAGACGCCGCCTATATCATGAAAAACGCCTCTAAAGTTATTATTGCCCCTGGTTACGGAATGGCTGTAGCTCAAGCTCAACACGCTCTTCGAGAAATGGCCGATATTCTTAAAGAAGAAGGCGTAGAAGTTAAATATGCGATTCACCCTGTTGCAGGGCGCATGCCCGGTCATATGAATGTTTTACTTGCCGAGGCCAATGTTCCTTATGATGAAGTATTTGAAATGGAAGACATAAATCGTGACTTTGCACAAGCTGACGTTGCCTATGTTATCGGGGCAAACGACATCACCAATCCTGCGGCGAAGAATGATCCTAACTCCCCCATATATGGCATGCCTGTCTTAGATGTTGAGAACGCCAAAACCGTATTATTCGTAAAACGCTCTCTTGGTTCTGGTTACGCTGGCATCGATAACCCGCTATTTTACGGTGAAAATACTATGATGCTGCTTGGTGATGCAAAAAAGATGACTGAAAATATTATCAAAGCTATAGAATAAATTTGTAATCTATTAAGTATTTTCCTGCATACTCCATAAAGTGCATACATAAGTACTTTAATTATTCATGAAAGAAATATGAGCCAGA
>Ga0316209_1001960_pt1 | contig 18384 bp, 15 predicted proteins | sample 6monopyrite_MG_FD_204945 | JGI IMG/M metagenome (GOLD analysis project Ga0316209, IMG submission 204945) | Microbial mat bacterial communities from mineral coupon in-situ incubated in ocean water Damariscotta River, Maine, United States -... | ecosystem: Environmental > Aquatic > Marine >...
ATATTCGCCATCAACGGTTTCTTCCATGACTTTCAGAAGCTTACCGTCGACATCTCTGGCTAATAACGGGTCCCAATATTGTCCCCAAATGACTTTAATAACATTCCAGCCCGCGCCGCGGAAAACGCCTTCAAGCTCTTGGATTATTTTACCATTGCCTCGCACCGGTCCATCTAATCGCTGTAAATTACAGTTAATCACAAAGACTAGGTTATCAAGTTTTTCGCGGCCTGCGAGAGAGATAGCCCCTAACGATTCTGGTTCGTCTGTTTCTCCATCACCCATAAACGCCCAAACTTTACGCTTTTTAGTGTCCGCCATTTCACGGTTTTTAAGGTATTTAAGGAAACGCGCTTGATAGATAGCCTGGATAGGCCCAAGACCCATTGAAACCGTTGGAAATTGCCAGAAATCGGGCATTAACCATGGGTGTGGGTAAGATGACAGCCCTTTTCCATCAACTTCCTGGCGGAAATTTTTCATCTGGTCTTCTGATATTCGTCCTTCAAGAAACGCCCGGGCATAAATACCGGGAGACGAATGCCCTTGAAAATAGATTAAGTCGCCCTCTTGATCCTCATTGGTCGCTTTAAAAAAATGATTGAACCCGACATCATAAAGCGTTGCGGAAGAGGCAAAACTGGATAAATGACCACCTAACTCTTTATCTTTTTTACTTGCTTGCAGCACTAACGCGATGGCATTCCAACGAATGATTGAACGCAGTCTTTGTTCCATGGCTAAGTCACCGGGAATACGTGCTTCCTTGGAGGTTGGAATAGTATTCAAATAGGCTGTTGTCGCCTTATAAGGTAAATGGGCGCCAGAGCGGCGTGCCATATCAATGAGTTTTTCGAGTAAATAATGGGCTCTGTCGGTACCTTCTTCTTCCAGCACCGCCTCCAACGCTTCTAGCCATTCTTGAGTTTCAATGGGATCGATATCTTGGTTGATTTGTTCGCTCATGATTATTCTCTTTTTTGAATGCAAAGCAGTAATTGACTGCACCACATGATTTAATTTTGTTACTTTGTTCTTTTCTCGAATCGCTCGTCAATTTAAAAAGTATAGCAGTAATTTTTAGGAATGCTTTTGGGATAAAAAAAGGTCGAGCGATATATTAATATTGCTTTGTAATACAATAACTTATTACTTCAGAAACTTACAAAACATCAAGTTGTTTTTGTCCGATTTCCAGCACAATAACATTTAGGACGAACAATTACAATTGTTAGCCTTGCTAATGATATTAAACAATAACTAAAGCGCCAAGAATCGAGAGTGATTTGTTCGTTAGTGATAACTCTTGTTGAAGTAGATAACAAATGCTTTATAATTAGCCTGCCTAAACATATACCCGTTATCAATGAAGATGCAGGTATATAACTTCGGGTCGAAAGAAGACGATGGACGGAAAAAGACTTTAGAGAAAGGAGGAGATTACGTTAAGCTACTGACGATAGCGCCAACAACCAAGTAGAAGATAACTGTGCGGCGAACCATTGATAAAGCACGCTGATTCTCTTCGACATTGCCAGTGCTTTGTCCCATTTCAAGGCCAAGAGCTGCTATACCCGTTTCGGAAACTAATTGATCATTATCCGCATCTGCATCAGTCAGGTAATCTTGGATACGGTATAAACCGTGAACAAAATCTCCGGTCAATAAAAACAACAAACTGCTTAATCTGGCTGGCAACCATTCAACCCAATGAATGAGTTGATCCATTAACGGCAAATGCTCATCAAATTCTTCTTGAGCGCACTCATCACGATACAAATGAGCTAAACGATAAAACAAAGCGCCTATTGGTCCTAAAAATATAAACCACGCTAAAACGCCGAAATAGCGCTTTTGAGATTGAACCAAAATCGCTCGAGTGGCGCTTCTAACCAACTCATCTGTTTCTGGTATGTCGTCAGGTCGCTCGAAACCATTTATTTTCGAAATATGTAAAAAAGCCGCTTCCTGATCATTTCGCTCCATTGCGGCGAAATAATCCTTAAAAGAGCTCTCAAGTGGTTTCGGTCCTAAACATAAGAATAAAATAAGCAGCGATACAACAAAGGTTACTAGCCAATAAAGCGTTCCTTCAAAAATATTGACGATCCCATAAATAACTAAAACAGGCGTCAATAGAATAATTGCAATGCCCGCCCAAGATTCAAAGAAATCTCTGGCAGCGAAAGTTTCTGCTAAATAGTTTCGAAATTTGATAAACCAGCCGAATTGTCGGTATTCACTGCCAATTTTAAAATGAAATTCCAGCGCTAGTACGATCAATAAACAAATGAGAGTCATCGCAATTCCGATAGGGTTAAACGTCTAGTGGTAATAATACCTGAAATAGATGTGCGTTATCTAGTGAAGCAGTCTGTTGATTAATTGATTAAGTACAATTTAATAGCGCATTAGAAATGCTAAATATCGTTTTGCCGATCGCCAAAATCTAATGAATTGAGATAACGACCCCAGTCAAAATGTGGCCCAGGGTCAGTCTTTCGACTTGGTGCAATATCGCTGTGCCCGCAAATATTTTCCGGCCGAATTTTTGGATAAGCTTTTAATATTTGCCTGCTAACATCCGCAAGCTGATGATATTGCTCATTGGTGAAATCGCAGTCATCCGTTCCTTCTAACTCGATGCCAATTGAAAAGTCATTACAATTCTCGCGTCCTTGAAAGTTCGATACACCAGCGTGCCAAGCGCGTTTTTCGAAATTAACAAATTGAATGCAACTTCCATTTCTTCGAATGTATAGATGGGATGAAACTCGCAAATTTTCGAGTTCCAAAAAAGATGGATGTGTTTTGTAATTTAATTGTCCAGTGAAAAAGTCTTCTACATTGTGACCGCTAAAATCACCCGCAGGTAAGCTGATATTGTGAATAACCAGTAGCGATATATCCGTGTTATCGGGTCGATTATCCCAGTGAGAAGAAGCAAGCTGCTTGGCCGCCGTAACTATTCCGTTTTTTTGTTTCATCAGTTGCCGGTTTGGAGTTCAGGGTTTGGAGCTAGGAGCTAGGAGCTAGGAGCTAGGAGCTAGGAGCTAGGAGCTAGGAGCTAGGAGCTAGGAGAAATTGTACAGCTTAATGAATGGGAGTCAAATTGTTAGAAATAGAAAACACTCGGCTATTTAAGCTTGGGCCTTCATTGAGCGTAAGTTAGAAATAACTGATTCTAACGCTCTGTCAAATAATGCTTCATCGTCCAATATTTTCATATCGCCTAATTGCAGCAGCTGACATAACTCGATGGTGAGATATTCCGCCATTTTCATTCCACTACGATTAACGAAGATGTATTTACCACTTGATGCAATTCGAGCAGCCAATTTACAACGCTTGAATTCTCCATCTATTTTCAGCTCCAACCAGCTACCGGCTCTTAACTGTTCGATGGATTGCGAAATCTCCGTATCGATATGAACAGGTTCTGCAGCTATTTTTGAATCCGTTTGGCCTGTTTCAACTCGGGTAAAACCAATATCTTCAATAATAATCTCTTCCACCGGCTGCAGCGGCTCTTGTTGCTCAGTCTCATTGTCAAGCGATGACGACTCAAAATCTGGCGCGGCTTCATTTTCCAAATCAATTGCTGGTAATCGCAATATTGTTTCTTCATTCTCTTGGTTTATTTTTTGACGCGCTATTTCAATAATACTTCGATGACAGTTTTCTAACTGCTCAAATAAATGAGTGGCCTCAATTTGAGAAAAAGAAATCAGCTCGACTCCTTTTTTGAGGCTTTTAATTAATAGCGGAACTTTACTGGTCATTTTTTCGAGCCGCTCAGCGGTATTAACCGGTTGAACTGTCCATACTAATAATTGGGCGACTTTAATACGACGTCGCCAGCCTTCCTCATTATCTTTCAAACGCTCAAGTAGCATCGCGTGAGACCAAACGGTCTTTAAAAGTGTTTTAACAACTTCCGGAATATGTTGCCCTTTGCAAATGGCGGTCAACTTACTATTAACTTCACCTCTGGCACTTTCCGTTTTCGCTTTACCTTCTTCTGCTTCCTTGGTTCTTCTTTCGAAAATAGTTGCCCGCTGGTGGTGCTGAGTTTTGAAGCTTAAGAATTCTTCCAATAACTCTCCAAAAAGACTGGTGTCATCGGTAAATCCTTGAATAATGTTTTCTGCAATTTCGGAGATTTTTTCGAACATTGGTTGTGCGGTTCGGTCATGCTTGTCCCACGACAATCCGGCATGTGCCAATTCGTTAAGCAGTCGTCTTGCAGGATGACGACGGTTAGAAAAGAATGTCTTGTCAACCAAACCTACCTTTAGCATCGGAATTTGTAATCGACCAATAACGCTTTTTAATTCCGGCTGTAAATTTTCGTCCTCAAGAATAAAATCGAATAACATTGAGACAATATCGATCATATCTTCGTTAAACTGACCCAGAGGAGCCGCAGAACTTTCGGCGTTTCCAGCAAGTTGTCTGAGATCGGGCAATTGAACATTGAGCGATTTTCTTAGATCAATGGTTTTTGCTTGCGATGAATAGTTGGTCGGCGCCGTTTGTTGAATTTGAATGTTAGATAGCGCGCTAAGAAGTTGTCCAGTCCCAACCGCTACCGAAGAATTGACATCACCATTCCCACCCAATTCATCCATTTGAGGAATTTGTAAGTCCGAGTCCGAAACAACCGTCTGATTGTGATTTTGACCGCGCTGTTGAGCTAATAATTGTTGAATTACGGATAATACACCGGCTTGTTTTTCAGCGGTGCTCGCCTGCTGCAATTGATTTTGCGCTGCATTTTCAGAGTTTGATTCTAAATCCTCATTGATAGGCAGCGCATCGATAATATTCTGGTTGCTGTTTTCGCTGCCGTTCTGGGAGTTAGCGTTTTTATTTCTTGTCGCAGCCGGCCCAGCTTTCAAATCAGGCAAAATACCTTTTTCAATAAAGAAGTGATTAATTTCTAAATAAAGGGACTCTAAGTCACTAATCACGCTGCGGTCGAAAAGTTTATAAATAACCAATAGTGACGCAATATCCAGATCAAGCGCTTGAGTCGCATGTCTAAAGGCATCACAGATATAAGCGGGTTCTAATGGGTTGTTTTCCGCACCGATGCTAGTGTCTGCAATTAGGGTATCGATTCTAGTTCGAATATGTTCAAGGGCGTTCTGATTTTTTGTTTTTGCTTTGTTAACCATTGCGTCAGTAGCAATGTCTTCTTCTAAGTCATCATCCTTAACTAATGCGATATTTTCAAAAGAAAGGGATTCAACATTGTCGTCATTGGGGCTATTGTCATTTATTTTACCCAATGTTTGTTTAAAATTATTAGCGAGCTCTTGCTTAAAGCGGCTGATTAGCCCTTCTCTTTTGACTCGAAGCAACCGCATAGCATCAAACTGAGCGTTGTTATAGCTGTTTTCTGACATATCAAACAAGCGATCATCAGCGGTATTTAGCATATTAACTAGTTTAGCTTCCAATGAATCGATACAAATTGTTTGGATATTTTTGAGCAATACAGGCAAAGGTCGAAACTCCGTCAATGTCTCACTTTTGGATGACTTGGTAGAAAAATGAACAATGTGGTTTTTCGTGTTCACTATTTTAGCCTCTATTACAGCTGGGCCGACAATTAGACGTACCAGTAGAAGGAATTAGCAAATATCGTATAACCGTTTATACCCTACAATCGGCCAGCACTCTGTGATCTAGACCGCAATTAACACCTTAGCGAAAGAAGTTCAGATAAACGGTCAGCAAATGAGTACGGACGCGTCGGCTCACCCGCCGCCAATGGCCATACTAGGCCAAGCTAGTAACTGTTAAGTATAGTCATCATTTGTACCGTTCATGTTGAATTGTTGCTAAAATGCGCCAAATTAGAGTCTTCGTTATCGCTAACTACAGGAATTTGTTAAATTGGATCAAATAAAATTCAGTCAACTGCTTGAAACGGAAATTGAGCAAATGTGCCAAATTGCGCTAAATGAAGATTTAGCCGGAGATGAGAACACCGATATCACCGCAGAATTAATCACCAACGAAACCACCGCCAGTGCGTCGCTGATAACACGAGAGCCTGGCATACTTTGTGGCAAAGCATGGGTTAACAAGGTATTTCAACTACTTGGTAACGAAGTCACTATAAAATGGATGCTCGATGATGGCGACCCGATGATCGCTGGTCAGGAAATTTGCACGCTAAACGGAAATGCCCGTCAAATGTTAACCGGCGAGCGCAGCGCAATGAATTTTTTGCAAACCCTTTCAGCGACTGCAACACTCACCAATTTATACGTCAAAACAATGAATCGCTCCGGTTGCCGCCTGCTTGATACCCGTAAAACCATTCCCGGAATGCGCTTTGGACAGAAATATGCGGTGCAATGTGGCGGCGGAACTAATCATCGCCTCGGCCTTTCAGATGCTTATCTAATCAAGGAAAACCATATCATGTCCTGTGGCGGTATAAAAAAGGCGCTTTCGAAAGCAATTGAAAGACACCCAAACACCTTGCTAGAAATTGAAGTAGAAAACATCGGCGAGCTAAAACAAGCGATTGACGGCAAGGCTCAAGTCATTATGTTAGATAATTTCAATAATTCTGATTTATCGAAAGCAGTAGAAATTAGAAATGTATCCAACCATCAACCAAAACTAGAGGCATCAGGTAACGTCAACCTACTAACGATTGCCAATATCGCCAAAACCGGTGTCGATTATATTTCAGTGGGCGCGTTAACCAAGGATGTGAAGGCAATTGACCTTTCAATGAGAGTTCATCTTGAATAGATAACCGTAAATCCAATTCAGACAAGTAACAAAATGTGACACAGCCCGCAACTTTGTGACGCAAATTGTCACCCCAGATAAAACTAGTTGTGACAATTTCGGCTTATTCTCGCAAACTACCCATCAAATTAGTGATGAAGTTCACGTTTTCGGTTAACTTGTAAGATCTAGCAATCACCCTAACAAATAAGAGTATCCTATTGTTTTTATTGAATAATAATATGGAAATATAAAACTCAACCGAGAACTTCTCCACAAAATTTCTGATATGCGAGTAATAAAAATTGGAAACTGGCACCCTCTTTGCAAAATAAGTTTCACAAGGATTTTTTCTTGATGTTTCAAAGAAATGGTCTACGTTTATAAAGAAAGTTATTTCCTTGAAACATTTTATTTTACTAACAGAGGGTTTACCAATGAAAAAAATACAATCAGGTTTTACATTAATCGAACTAATGATCGTTGTTGCGATTATCGGTATTTTGGCGGCAGTTGCTTTGCCGGCTTATTCTGAGTATATGAAGAAAGCGCGTTTTGCTGAACCTCTAGGAATTGCGCAGGCACTTAAAAAAGATGTCGGCTTATGTGCATCGCAATCTATAACACCTGCAGCACCTTTTACATTGTGCTCTGATGGCGATCCTGGCATTCCACCTGTAGTTGGAGCCACCATTAACACTGCTTCAGTAACGGTTGCAAATGGTGTAATAACAGCTACATCTACAGCAGCATCAGATAGTGAAACAGTGATATTAACCCCTGCATACCAAGCAGGTGGATCTGGCGTTATTGTGTGGACAACCAGCGGAACTTGTCTTGCTTTAGGCTGGTGTAAAAACTAACTTATAGTTTTAATATATTGTAATTAAAGCTTATACTCAAAAACCCGGCTCTTAATGTCGGGTTTTTTCATATTTTCGCCCCTATAATTAATATGTCTTTCTAATAATATAAAAGAATTTTTTTCTTAAAATTGAGTTTTTATGAGCCGTTACAGAGCAGCAAGTCTACATTTTATCGCGAGTGTTTTTTTCCTATTCATTATATTTAGCTTTGTTCACCTAGTTTGGTATCCTGGAAAACTATTTATGGCCGCAAGCGGCGGTGAGATTATGCTGATTTTATTGCTGGTAGATATGACTATTGGGCCTTTAATTACACTGGTAATTTTTAATGTCAACAAACCGTCACTAAAATTTGATATGGCAACGGTGCTAACTTTTCAAATTCTTTTTGTTGTTTATGGCGTTTGGGTTATGTTTTCAGCTCGCCCGGTTTATATGGCATTTGTTGACCAAAGGTTTCAACTTGTCACCGCTAACGAAATAAGTAGTGCAGATCAAAAGAAAGCAAAAAATTCTGAGTTTAGAAAACTGCCACTTTGGGGTCCGATTACAATCGGCACCGAATTACCCGATGATAAGCAAATAGTTGAAGATATGCTATTTACATCTCTCTCAGGTATGGGTCCACAAAATTATCCTGAGTATTTCGTAAAATACGACGATATTAGACAGACCGTTATTTCTGCAGCTCTTTCTGCAGAACAAGTCAAAAAACAAGAAATCGATGAGGAGCAAAAACAATTTCTAATAAAGTATTCAAAAGAAAACACTTCGAAGAAGACTAAAATACTATTTGTTCCATTAATAACAAAACAGAAAGTACTTTATGTTGCTATCGACGGTCAAAATGCAGACATTCTTGAATTACTTGAATTTGAGGAGTAGTAAAAAGGTGTTTGGTTAGACAGTATTAATTATTTTTCCATATGATATTAGTTTCAACTGCCACCCAGTATCCAAAAATACTGCGATTATTATTCTATAAACTAGCAAATTCCCTTTTTGCAGTTAAGCTTTTATACCTGTGGCACTCAGTATTTCAATTGCAATTACTGAAGTGAGCGCTACATTATCTGGTCCGAATACAAATACGAATACACATTTAAGGCGAAATTTTGCTCGAATATTTGAAGTATTCTTCATTATAAATTTGTCATTAAACCTATGTGAATGTTATCAGATAAGATGATTTGGTTAGTTTTATCGATAATCTAGGTCAATGACGATTCAAATGCGAGATCGATTATTAATAAATTACTAATGGAAAATGCAACTAAATGGGATTTTATTGATGACGTTCTCTGAAGTTAGGGAATTATCTAGTTACAGTCACATCTTATCGAATATTCTTCTAACCGTTTCATAAAAATTCGGTATCCTTTAATCACCGTTATATGAAATGGTGTTAATTTTGTTTCTAATGAGATATGCCTTTGTTTTATAATATAAAAATAATGAACTTTCGATTTTTTAAGTCTATACTTGATTAATTAGACACGATTAATAATATTGATCGACATAGATCTAATCACGTTCAAGTTCAGCAGCATTTTTGGGTATAAATAAATTTCATGGCACCATCAACACAAACAAATGTCGTTTTAAGCGGTCTAGCCCGCAAACTCATTCAAGATGGCTTTTTAGACGAGCCAACTGCCTTAGAGGCCGTGGCTAGTGCTCAAAAAAACAAAAGAAACTTAGTCTCTTACTTGGTAGAAAACAATTTTGCTGATTCCAAATCGATTGCCGTTTGTGCTTCTGCAGAATTTGGTGTCCCCCTATTTGACGTCAACTCCATTGATTTTGAACAAATTGCCACCTCTTCAGTTAGTGAACCACTAATAAAAAAACACCATGCTATTCCATTATTTAGGAGGGGAAAAAGACTATATGTTGGTGTGTCGGATCCCACCAATCTGTCTGCACTAGATGAATTCAAGTTTCATTCTGGGTTAACTACCGAAGCAGTACTACTCGAGGAGTCCAAACTCACTGCACTCATCGAGAAAATTATCGAAGAGAAAGAAAATGAGGACATGGGCAACTTTGATGATGGAGATTTCGAAGACCTCGATTTAGAAACCATTGACGAAGATGCTAACAAAGAAGACGACGAAGCAGGCGGGGATGAAGCTCCAATTGTTCGATTTGTGAATAAGATATTACTGGATGCAATTAAAAAAGGCGCATCTGACCTCCATTTTGAACCTTACGAAAAACGCTACAGGGTTCGATTAAGAATTGATGGTATTTTATCTGAAGTAGCCAGCCCGCCCATTAATTTATCCACTCGAATTGCCGCACGTTTGAAAGTTATGTCAAAACTCGACATTTCCGAAAAAAGGACACCCCAAGACGGGCGGATAAAGCTAAAATTATCAAAAACAAAATCAATCGATTTCCGAGTAAGTACTTTGCCAACATTATTTGGTGAAAAAATCGTTATGCGTATTTTGGACTCTGCCGCCGCTCAGCTGGGTATCGATGTACTTGGGTATGAGCCGGAGCAAAAAGAGCTATTTATGGACGCCATTCACAAACCGCAAGGAATGGTTTTAGTAACCGGTCCAACAGGTAGCGGTAAAACCGTATCACTTTATACCGCAGTAAATATTATCAATACAGTTGAAACCAATATCTCGACTGCCGAAGATCCTGTAGAAATTAACCTAGAAGGTGTCAATCAGGTTAATGTGAATCCGAAACAAGGTTTAACATTTGCATCAGCATTGCGTTCGTTTTTACGTCAGGATCCAGACATTGTATTAGTCGGTGAAATTCGTGATTTAGAGACCGCAGAAATAGCAATAAAAGCAGCACAAACCGGTCATTTAGTACTTTCAACCCTTCACACAAATAGTGCTCCCGAAACGATAACCAGAATGGTCAATATGGGCGTTCCAGCGTTTAATATTGCAACTAGCGTTAATTTGGTGATTGCTCAAAGACTCGCAAGAAGACTCTGTGAAGTATGCAAAAATGAGGCAAAACTGCCAAAAGATGTTTATATCGAAGCTGGTTACAAACCTGAAGAAGTGGGCACTTTCACCTGCTATGAACCAGTAGGTTGTGACAAATGTACAAACGGCTATAAGGGTCGTGTAGGTGTTTATCAAGTCATGAAATTCTCCAAAGAGATTGGTCAAATATTGATGGAAGGTGGTAACGCGTTGGATATTGCGAAACAAGCTGCAAAGGAAGGTGTCAATGATTTGCATCGCTCGGCTTTAATGAAGGTAATGCAGGGAGTGACTTCATTAGAGGAAGTAAGCCGCGTTACTCAGCACTAGAATCTGTTTGAACGATCATATAGCTCCAATTAAAGTGCAAAAAGAGGCGTATTTCAACTTATTTTCGACTAAGTTAGTCTAAAATAGTTATAGAAAAGAATGAGGAGGCTCTGAGATTCCAACCAGTTCCTCCATGAATTATTAAGGAAACGGGATTATGGCTGTCCAGGCAATTAAAAAAGATAGAAAAACGACGCAAAGGCGCGGTAAAGCGGCCAAGGCCCCGAAGCAGTTTAACTATAAATGGGAAGGCGCCGATAAAAAGGGTCAGAAAGTAAAGGGCGAAATGACCGCCGAAACCCCTGCGCTCATTAAAGCGCAACTTAGAAAGCAAGGCATTAGCCCACTAAAAGTCAACAAAGTGGCGGCTCCTTTATTTGGCGGCGGAAAAGGCAAACCCGTCAATGCAACAGACGTAGCAATGTTTTCTAGACAAATAGCTACCATGATGAAAGCGGGTGTCCCACTTGTACAGTCGTTCGATATTATTGGGAGAGGACATGAAAAACCTTCGGTTCAAGATTTATTATTAAGCGTTAAAGCCGATATAGAAGCAGGCCAAACTATGGCAGACTCTCTTCGCAAGCACCCAAAAGAGTTTGATGATTTATTTTGTGACTTAGTCGATGCAGGCGAGCAATCTGGTTCTCTAGAAGGCATGCTCGACAGAATAGCGTCGTACAAAGAAAAAACCGAAGCGTTAAAATCAAAAATCAAGAAGGCCTTGAACTACCCTATAGCGGTTGTCTTGATTGCCGTTGTTGTTACTTCCATTTTGTTAGTCAAAGTGGTGCCACAGTTTCAAGAAATTTTTGGCAGTTTTGGCGCTGAATTGCCAGCTTTTACGTTATTCGTAATTGGCATCTCCGATTTTATGGTCGCTTACTGGTGGATGTTTTTGTTTGCAATTGTTGGATTTGTTATTGTCTACAAGAAAATGTTAGCCGGTTCAAAAGCGATGCGCGACCGCCAAGATAAAGCATTACTGAGAGCGCCTGTTGTTGGTGAAATATTACATAAAGCGGCCATTGCAAGATACACCCGAACCCTATCAACGACGTTTGCTGCAGGGGTTCCACTGGTGGATGCTTTAGACTCTGCCGCTGGCGCTTCTGGAAACGCTTTGTATCGCGATGCCATAATAAGAGTTAAGAACGATGTCACGACGGGTATGCAAATGAACATGGCTATGCAATCAACAGGAATATTCCCAAACATGGTAGTCCAAATGATTGCTATTGGCGAAGAGTCTGGTTCAATTGATGCGATGCTGAGCAAAGTCGCAGATATTTATGAACAACAAGTTGACGATGCTGTTGATGGTTTAAGTGCACTTTTGGAACCGCTTATTATGTCAGTATTGGGTGTTTTAGTTGGCGGTTTAATCATTGCGATGTATTTGCCGATATTCCAACTAGGAAACGTAGTCTAAAAAGACCTAATTTAAGTATATTAAGAATGGAGAGCATGATTTTCATGCTCTCCATAATTCCCTAAATAACCCCATTTCGACCTATTGCCGTTTTCTATAAAAATAATCATTAGGAAAACCTCATCAATGCAAGACATCATTTTAGTACTACAAACCAACCTCACGGCTTTAATTGTCATGTGCTTAATATTCGGCTTGCTGGTCGGCAGTTTCCTTAACGTCGTTATTTTCCGCTACCCTATAATGATGTTCCGAGAGTGGGAGGAAATGGCAAAAGAGATTCTTAACGACAGAGGTTTTAAGGTATCCGCGCCTGACAAACCTTTCGATAAACAGCCTAAACAATTTAATTTAGTGGTGCCCCGCTCTGCTTGCCCCAAATGTGACCATAAAATCACCAGTCTAGAAAATATTCCGGTCATTAGCTATTTGATTTTGCGAGGTAAATGCCGTGATTGCAAAAATCCTATTTCAATCAGGTATCCATTGGTGGAATTGCTAACAGGCGTCTGCTTTGCCCTTGCAGCCAATCACTTTGGATTTGGATGGCCGTTAGTCGCTACGCTTTTAATTACAGCCTATTTTGTAGCAATGAGTTTTATCGATATTGATCATCAAATTTTGCCAGACACTATGACTTTGCCTTTGGTTTGGCTCGCTTTATTCTTTAGTTTTGAAACCCTTTTTGTTTCTTTGCAAGATGCCGTTATTGGAGCGGTTGTCGGTTATCTTATTTTATGGAGTATTTATTGGCTATTTAAATTACTGACAGGCAAGGAAGGAATGGGTTATGGCGATTTCAAACTATTGGCAGTAATCGGTGCATTAGTCGGATGGCAACAGATCGGTTTAGTGGTGATTCTTTCTGCAGGGGTTGGCGCTATCATTGGCGGGTTACTGTTGGCCATTCAAGGCAAAGGCAAGGAAACTAAAATTCCTTTCGGACCTTACTTGGCAGTTGCTGGATGGATAACGTTGCTTTGGGGCGATGTGATTATCGCTAAATATATGAATTTTGCGGGTTTATAAGGGTTTATCCTCTATTAATTAGTTTGAATCGTGGCAAGCGCGGTAGTCTTTAATGTTATTGACGTAGCGAAAAATTTAGAATTACCTTGTTGGTAATTATACGATATTTTTGCATAATCATGCGTGCTAACGTCTGTCACTATTCCTCCTATTACAACTGATTAACTTAAGTTCAAGTTAGGACTGGTTTATATGCTAAAAATTGGCCTTACTGGCGGAATAGCCAGCGGAAAATCACAGGCTAGCCAATACTTTACCCAATTAGGTGTTAGCGTAATCGATGCCGATAAAATTGCCCGTGATTTGTTCAAACCTCACTCCCCTCTTTTGTCTGATTTAAGAGAACATTTCGGTATTTCCATTTTTGACGAAAATGGCGAATTAGATCGTAAAAAACTGTCCAATATTGTATTTAACACCCCCTCGGAATTAGAATGGTTAAACGCATTTACCCACCCTTTGATCAATCAAAAAATGAAAGAGGCTTTAGCAAGCATTGAGAGCAGTTACGTTATCTTAGATATCCCGCTTTTAATCAGTACCAATGGCGGTATCCCGGGCCATTTAAAGGGCTTAATCGACCGTGTGCTAGTGATAGCGGTAACACCAGAAATTCAACTGAAGAGAGTCACCAACCGAGACCATATTGACAACAAAAGTGCGTTAAAAATTATCCAACAACAGTCCAATTGGTCGCAAAAATTGGCGCTTGCCGATGATGTCATCGACAATAACGGCGACCTAATCCAACTAAGGAAAAAAGTCGAATCGATGCATCATCAATTCCTTCAACGATGTTCCAACTCAAATTCTTAAAAACTGCCTTCCCAGCTCCCTTAACTTTTTTGCGCAAACGCTCATAATCTAGGATAATAGCGGTATTCGCATTGCTTACCTTCAAGCCGCGACGCAAATTCAGCATGGATAGCCAATGACAGTGTCTAATCAAACAGAAACCGACCCACCAACGGTACTTTTTGAATATCCCTTACAGGAGAACATTCGAAGTTATTTAAGGCTCGAATCACTTTTTAAACAATTCAACCGGAATCACCTAGCGAGTAATAAAGATGCTCATTTTCTCGCTCTAAAAACATTGTTCGAAATACTAGAGATATTAGAAAGAGGTGATACTCGCTCAGAATTAATTAAGGAGCTTGCTCGGTTAATCGGTTATTTTCATGCTCTTGAAAAAAATCCTCAAGTAGACACCTCTAAGCTCGATCAATTCTTGAAGCAAATACAACGATTGCAACAATGGACTAACAACTATAAAGGCAAGTTCGGCGAATCAATAAGGAAACAGCCTTTTATTGAAGCGGTTAAACACCGTACCAGTATTCCCGGCGGTAGCTGTCAATTCGATTGCCCCGATTTATTCTTATTTCTTAATAAGCCTCATTTGCAACGTCAAAACGCGCTAAAACAGTGGATGAGTGATATTAAAGGGGTTGAAACCAGTATAGAAGTTATTCTAAAGCTGATGAGAGACAGCGCTCAATGGGTTCAGCAAACAGCGCCAATGGGTAGTTTTATATTGGAAACCGCTGAAAATCCGATTAAATTACTTAGGATCAAACAACAGGGGCAGCTTGATATTTTTCCGGAATTTAGCTGTGGCAAACATCGAAGCAGTATCCATTTTATGACATTCAATCAACAACGTAAAAAGATACCGCTCAACTCTAAAGTTCAATTTGAACTTGCTTGCTGCAACTAAATTAGGCTCGCGTTAAATTATCGTTTAGCTAAAGTCTTTTTGCGCCTAACAAGTCCAAACATCCCGACAACAAGAACTCCCCAACCTAACGAACCGCCACCGTAGACCACGACATCCACGTCTGTTCCCGATGTAGGCGGTAAATCAAAGAAATTATCATTGTTCACTGATTCAATGGGTAAAGAGCGAAGTGACAAATATTCTTGAGCAGCATCGGCGATTTTCTCACCCGTAAACACGTTAATCAAATGTATTTCCACGTCATACCATCCTGCAGGATAGGCCGAATTAAAACTCAAATCGATAAATTCCGTTTGTGTCCCTAATAAGAAATTATCAGTTGATACTACTTCTTGCCACCCTTCTAACGTGTTGGTCAAAACTATTTCTGCATAAACAATATCGCCTTGATAGGCTGTGTTGATATCATATTCTAAAGTTAAATCGGTATAAAAACCGTCAGCATCAAAATCAGCTGTCAGGTTACTGGCGACATAACTAATTTGGCTCGTATTAGAGGACAATTCATGAGCTTCATCCTCAAGAGGCAAAGCAAATAGGTCTCCGTCATCATTTGGACCCACTGTGGCTACAATTCCGCTAATACCGTCTTCATAAAGATCGATTAATATATCGTAGTCTCCGGTTGGATAGCCAAAATTCAACACTGAGGTCACACTATAATTATCCGCGTCATTGGAAAATATAGAAAATGAGTCGGTTACCAATAATTGGGTCCACGGTCCACCATTTTCACTGGTATAAATAATCGCATAAACATTAGCCAGACCATTACTGTAATCGGCATCAAAATCGATCGTAAGGTCGCTATAATAACCGTCGCCATCTAGGTCGAAATTTAGGAAAACGTCGGAAGAATAAAAGCTGAATTCATGGCTATTTGCCGATTTTTGAGGTTGTTTATCTCTAGAAATAATCGTTTTAGTTTGGGCTGTTTTTGCCGCATTTGATTGACGATCGACCTTGTCTTGGCTTCGACGTTTGACTTGAACGATGCCGTTATTTCTTTGTTTCATTTGACTATTCGCTCTAAAACTTCGAACAGCATCGGCAGTACTGGTGAGGTAATTTGCCTTTGCAATCGGAGAAGTTTCTGGTGTTACTTGGTCGCCAGCGTTAACAGACGTTGTAACAAAGCCAATTGTTGCTAGAATTAATGCGGTGTAATTATTAAAAGTCATCGGTTTCTCCAACTTAATTTAAAATATGTTAGCTGACAATCTTAGTCTCGATCCCTTTTGAACCTCGATTTTCTCTATTAGAACCGATTTGGCCTGAACAAAGGCTGAATTGTATTATTTCGGTTATTTCGTAGATTAAATGCCTTTTTCAGTGTGCATAAATTTAGAATTTGGGGATCGCTCTTAGATCTGGGATAATCACAGCCATTGCTCATTAGCAACTCATCATTAAAAGGGAAAACCATGAATAATAACCGTTTAATAAAAATCCTAGTTTCACTCTCAATCACTATCTTTATAGCTGGCTGCTCTCTACAAGACGAGCAAAGCACCACTTCCGATGCCGATAAGCAAGTCAGCGAAACGCCGCAAACAAAACAATTGCCAAAGAGCAATGCTCGTTTTGATATCTATAAAAAAGTAAAACTGACCAGCGACTTAAGCCACTTAGATGATAACCAACGTAAAATGATCGGGTTGTTAATTGACGCATCTCAAATTATGGACAAGCTATACTGGCTGCAAGCTTATGGCGACAAAGAGTCGTTACTTAAATCCATCAAAGATCCAAAAGCAAGACGATTTGCCGATATCAACTATGGTCCTTGGGATCGTTTAGACGCAGACAAACCTTTTTTGCCTGAATTCAAAGAAAAATCATTAGGCGCACAATTTTATCCGGCTGATATGACTAAACAGGAATTTGAAGCATCTAATATGAATGATGCCAAAGGGCTTTATTCAATCGTTAAGCGAGATGGAGAGGGTAAGCTCTATACGGTTGGTTTTCATGAAGTCTACGCAGAAGAACTCGCAAAAGCCGCGGCACTATTAAATTCAGCAGCTAACTTTGCAAAAGATCCTGAATTCAAAAATTACTTAACCATGAGAGCCATCGCGTTAACCAGCGATGAGTTTCAAGCCAGTGATTTTGCTTGGATGGATATGAAAAACAATCCAGTTGAACTGGTTATCGGTCCAATTGAATCCTATGAAGATTTATTATTTGGCTATCGAGCGGCCTATGAGTCTTATGTATTAATTAAAGATCTATCTTGGAGCGAAAAGTTGGCCCGGTTTGCCGCCTTTTTACCCAAATTGCAAAAAGGTTTACCAGTAGAGCAAAAATACAAACAAGAAACACCAGGAACGGACTCGGATCTTAACGCCTATGACGTAGTTTTCTATGCAGGTCATAGCAATGCCGGTTCAAAAACCATCGCGATTAATTTGCCAAATGACGAACAAGTCCAATTAAAAAAAGGCACCCGCAGGTTGCAACTTAAAAATGCTATGAAAGCCAAATTCGACCATATTTTGGTTCCCATTGCCGATCAATTGATTGCCGAAGATCAACGTCAATATATTACCTTTGATGCCTTTTTCGCCAATACCATGTTCCACGAAGTCGCTCATGGTCTTGGCATAAAGAACACTCTGGATGGAAAAGGAACCGTTAGAAATAGTTTAAAAGAAACCGCCTCGTCACTCGAAGAAGGCAAAGCGGATATACTCGGTTTATACATGGTTTCGGAATTATACAAATCCGGCGATTTAACCGAAGGCAAAATTATGGATAATTATGTCACCTTTCTTGCCGGTATTTTTCGCTCAGTTCGATTTGGAGCGTCAAGCGCGCATGGTAAGGCCAACATGGTTCGATTTAATTTCTTTAATGAATTAGGCGCCTTTAACCGCCACCAAGAAAGCGGCCTTTATAGCGTCAACTTCGATAAAATGACCATAGCTATGAACGAATTATCAAAATTGATTCTAACGTTGCAAGGTGATGGCGATTATCAAGGTGCAGTCAATTTATTAGCTAACAAAGGCGTTATTACTGAGCAACTTGCTAAAGATTTAGCCTTGTTAGAAAAAGCAAACATCCCCGTCGATATCGTATTCGAACAAGGAAAAGAAGTTTTAGGCTTGTAAGTCGAAGGGTTTATTAACCGAGGTTTGATAAATGGAAATTAATAACAAAGTCATTGCCATCACTGGTGCCGCCCAAGGACTGGGTGCACAAATTGCCCGTCGATTGGGACAACAAGGTGCTAAGCTAGCACTTATCGATATTAACCTTGAAAAG
>Ga0316209_1001961_pt1 | contig 18379 bp, 19 predicted proteins | sample 6monopyrite_MG_FD_204945 | JGI IMG/M metagenome (GOLD analysis project Ga0316209, IMG submission 204945) | Microbial mat bacterial communities from mineral coupon in-situ incubated in ocean water Damariscotta River, Maine, United States -... | ecosystem: Environmental > Aquatic > Marine >...
ATTGCCAAAATGGATGATTGGTTTTTTGAAGTTAAGATGGTCAGAGCAATAAAATCAAAAAATTATGGCGACTCCTACTCTGCCATCGCACAATTGACTGCCAGTGGTGAGCAAATGCACATAGACTCACATTTATCGGTTAAAGACGAAGAACTCAGCAAAGATGACTTCATGACAATTTACAAGTTTTGTCAGTCAATGGGGATGAAGAGCATTAGTTATGACAGAATTAAAAATGGTTTTAGAACTTCAAAACAAATAGATATTTCAGAAAACCTACAGCCAAATATACGCTTAGTAAAATAATTTTGCTGCTGCGAGATCTAAAAAAGCGCTTAATATCGCTTAACGTTCTCAAATTTACGGCTTGGACGATAACGACTTAACTCGTCAATACTTTTATTCCCGATTAACTCCTTTGACACCATACGCCCTAGGATTGGCGCCAGTGTAACGCCACTATGAGTTACTGCAATGTATACATAGGGAACTTCAGCTGAATACCCTAGGACGGGATGACCATCTAAGGGCAATGGGCGCCAACCTATATAGACATCCTCTACTTGTGCATCGGTTAACTTGGGCACGTAAACAACAGCACGTTCCAATATCCTTGTTGCGTGCTGTTGCGCTAGCACTTCGTCTGGATATTTATTAGGCCTGCCTTGTAACCTAGAATGATGCGCAGATGTGTTTGGCGGACCGGCTTGCTCACCAAGTACGACTCGTCCGTCTAAACGCTGATGAATATGAACCCCTGGTGCTACGAGAATTTTGTTTAATAGAGGATCCATTGGCGCTGTTACCACAATAATGCCAGGGGTCGTACGTTGTGGAATGTTCATTTTAGCAATGCCAGTAATGGTGTTTGATGCAGCACCCACTGCAAGCACAAGTTTATCAAACTTGATGGGACCACAAGTTGTGTTTGCAACTCTGGTAGTTGTGGTATCAGTAATACTCTTTAACTTGCACGGGTATTGTACCTTTGCGCCACTATTAATCGCTGCAGATAAGAACTGCTTTGTTGCTTGACCGGGGTCAACGGCACCATCATTTTCTGAATAAGCTAAAGCATCGACATCCATGAATTTTACATTGGGCTCCAATGACTTCGCAAACACTAGGTTAACCATTCTGGCCGCTTCACCCCAGATTTTCTGTTGTTGTATTTGTCGACTGAGTTTTTCTTGGCGTTTTGGATTGCCAAACCATTCTAATGAGCCACCCCATTTAACTGGGATATTTAGTTGCTTGGATAACTGATGCCAGTACGCCACACTTTGTTGGTTCAGAGAATGGTAGGCTTTAGGTTGTTTAGCCCAAGAGGCATTGATCCAAGCAAAAGTCCCCAAAGATGCATGAGACGCGGGAGCCTGCATATCAATTACTATCACCTCAACGCCTTCAATGGCTAAGTGGTATGCAATCGAGGCCCCAACTATTCCGGCACCTACTACTAAGACTTTTTCTTCAGCTTTGGCATGCTGGCTCATAAACAATAAAATTAGAATAGAAAAAGCATATTTAAAAAATACTTTCATAAGTCAATATCCTAGCAAGGTGATGTAGTCTTAGTAGCATCCTAAGTGCTTAAGAAACAATATGCGAGTAGTAAACGAGTAAAGGTTATACCCGTCCTATTTAAAAGGCGTTTATTAAATGGGTAACGAAAAAGGCGCGGCGCCTGCCCGCAATCAGAAATAAGCAGAGCCTGACCTGCGGTTTTATTGAAATCCGACTTGCAATTTTAGTCTTGACTAGAAGTTACGATACAAGTTGAAGCGACTCCAACTACGATTTATTTGCATTCCAATACAACAGAAACGACACGCAACCAAATCCTAAAAATCCTAGCGCCACGGGCGTGATGGAAGAGTCAATAAAACTGCCGACAAAAACAGCCGTGGGTACTGAAATCATGCTGCTTAGTGACCCGATAATAGCGGCCCCTAAACCTGCCATTTTACCTAAAGGCTGCATGGCCATGGCATTGATGTTACCAAATAAAATACCAATGCAAAAAAACGCAGCAAAAAGCACAGTGATAAATTGCCAAAAGGGTGGGACACCATCGGAAACTAGGCATAAAATCGTTAATACTAAGGAGAATAGCAACCACCCTAACATCGCCCAAGTGCATAACTTGCGCATGCCCAAACGCATCACTAAATGGCCATTAATAAAAGATGCCAGTCCGATGGAAAATGCCAACAACGCAAAGTACATAGGAAACAATTCACCGGTATCATAAATATGTTGGAACAGAGTTTGAGAGGAGCTGATATAAGCCAAAAACGCTCCGAAAATTGTGCCCGAGGAGATCGTATAGAAGATCACGAGTTTATGCGTCAGGATGAACTTACTTGAAATCCACAATTGCGACCAACTAAAAGGCAGGCGCTTTTCTTTAGGTAAAGTCTCTGGCTGGCGAATAAAAAACCATAGCCCAATCAACAACCCGAAAATCAAAAATGATGAAAAAATATACTGCCATGAAAACCAAAACAATACTGTTTGACCAAAAACAGGTGCGAGCATAGGCACTAATATAAACACCATCATAATAAAAGACATGACTCTGGCCATGGCTTCGCCTTCATATTTATCTCGGATCACCGCCAAGGTTGCAATTCTTGGCCCTGAGACACCAAAGGCTTGAATAACACGGCCAATTAGCATCACTTCTAACGATTCCGCAAATATACAAACCAGTGATCCGATGGCAAAAACAATCAAACCAGAAATAATCGCATAACGTCTGCCTTTGTCGTCAGATAAAGGCCCGTAATAGAGTTGCCCTAAGGCCATACCGGCAAAAAATAGCGAAACAATTAAGTGAGTTTGTCTTGGGTCGACAATTCCTAGGTCAGCACCAATTTGAGATAATGCAGGCAAAACTGCATCTATGCTCAAGGCGACCAAAGACGTCATCAATGCCATAAGCGCAACAAACTCAAACAAACCAATATCCGGCTTTGTTTTACTCGTTGTCTTACTAAGAATGGAATTGTGATTGGATGACATGCTAAAACCAATGAATTTTAAGGTTGGGGATTCTAGCACTGCCTATTGGTAGTGCTTAGAATTTTTAGCTGGCTCTTTTAGTAGCGGCTTATAAAAGCAAGTAAAAAAGGATTGGCACTAGGTAATGAACACTTTATATACCCGTCTCCCTTGAAGCTGCAGCGTTGTTGGCTGCTCTCACTCACCCCAATCACTTAGTACGCCTAAGCTCATGGGGCTGAGTTCCTTTGCCGCCTAGCTGCAACTCCAATGGCTTTGGGTATAGCTGATATTGAAGCCATTACTGGCAAGCGTCTGAGGGAAGAAAAAAGAGGGAGACCTCTAGGATGGGCTAAGGCGCATAGGGAAAAGTTGTAGGATCAGCTTTATTTGACACTGACCCTATTTATATTGATTGAACAGTGATTGGGTAATTTATTACTTTGGGTGTTTAGGTTTTATGCTACTATGGGTGTCTAGATTATTGTGGAAAATATGAGGCATCATGTATTTTCATTTTATGAAAAATCACGTTTTATTTCGCCTAACTCAAGACTAATATAAATATGTATGCAAAATAAAGGCACAAACTTAATGGCTGGTTTTAATCGATATAGAATAACGATGGCGATTGTGCTAAGTTTTTTTATTGCCTTTGTTGTGCTCAGTGCACCTACTACACCTAATGTTAGTTTGCCATCCACTGCTGATTTAACTAGCCAATTAACCCCGGTAGAAAAAAAATGGTTATCAGAGCACCCCGTAATTAATGTGGCTTTCGATGGTGACTTCCCTCCCTATAGTTACCTTGATGATACACAGCAACTGCAAGGCTTGGCGGTTGATTATTTTCACTTAATCACCAAAAAACTAGGGATCACTTTCACTATTGCCCCTGAAAGCATTTGGCAAGATATTTATCAAACAGCAAAGCTACCTCATTCGCCTATCGATGTTGTTGCGACTATGGTTAAAAGGCCAGAACGACGTCCCTTTTTTAACTTTACTCAACCTTATCTATTTAAAACGTTAGTTGTCTTTACCCGAAGCGATAATACTACTTTGCTTAAGCGTAAAGATTTATCCCATAAAAAAATTGCGTTAGTAAACGGTTACAACTATAGCGAGCGAATACTGAAGGAATTCCCAACAATAACGCCCTTATATGTAAAAAACACTCGCGATGCCTTAGACGTTATTGCTGCAGGTCAAGCTGACGGTGCTATCGCTTATGTTGCCATTGCTGATTGGTATAGAAATAAATACTTGTTGAAAAATATTCATGTTGCCGCCCTGTATGATCGTAATACTGCTAATGAAAGCATGGGGGTAAGAAAAGATGCACCCGAATTAACGTCAATATTAACAAAATCGCTTGCGAGCATTACCGTTGAAGAAAAAAAACAACTCACCAGTAAATGGCTGCCAGATATTGCCAGTCATAAGAATGCTGCGCAACATATTAAAATTATTATCATTAGTTTTTCTATTGCGCTATTACTACTGTTATCAATGTTTTATTTAAGAGCTAAAAACAAACAAATAAAAAAAACAACCCACCAGTTACATGAAAGTAACGCACAACTTCAGTTGTTAACAGACTCGTTAGAATTTCAAGTAAAAGAGCGCACCGAGAAATTATTTCAACTTTCATATATTGATACTTTATCTCAACTTCCCAATAAAAATGCTTTTTTTAAAAAAACCAAGCTAGTCTTAAATGAAGCGTTAGAACTGCAAACAAGTTTTGCGGTAGTTTGTTTGAATATTGACAGATTTAAATACATTAATGACAGCTTAGGCCATAAAATTGGCGATGCAGTCATTCAAAAAGTAGCGGCTCGTTTACTTGAGAACCGTTTCGACAATGATATTGTTGCTTGTTTTGGTGGCGATTCTTTCACCTTATTGTTAGCTGATGTGAATAGTGAACAGGCTATTGTCGCGGTACGAAAATTACTTACGCGTTTTAAAAAACCTTATTTGGTGTTCGAAAAGCCAATTAACATTTCGATAAGCGCTGGCATAGCGATGTTTCCTCAAGACGGCGCCACTGCGCCTACGTTAATGCAACGAGCAGAACAGGCTATGTTCAAAGCCAAAAAAGATAAAACAGGCTTTGCTTTTAATGATTCACAAGATTTAACCTATTTTTCAGATTACTTACTGTTAGAACAAGCTTTATTACACGCGATAAACCACCTCGCTTCATTTGAAGATCATTCACCGTTTACCTTGCATTACCAGCCTATTAAATGGTTAAACAGTAAAGGAGTAAAAGGGTTTGAGGCCTTAATACGTTGGCAGGACGAAAAATTAGGCTGGGTAAACCCCGGGCGACTTATTGCTATGGCTGAAGAAATTGGAAAAGTCGATAAAATAAGCCATTGGGTTAGGCTAACCGCATTAAAACAAGCTAAAACGTGGCATGAACAGGGGTTTGCCTTTGGCAGAATATCGGTAAATTTATCACCTTTAGAGCTGCAAAATCCTAAATTGATAAGCTTATTAGAACAAGAAGTACTCTATACAGGCGCACGGTTTGACTGGATAGAAATTGAAATAACGGAAACTGCCGTACTTAAAAACCCAACCGTAGCCATTGATATATTGCATCAAATTAAACAACTCGGTGTTACTGTTGCTATTGATGACTTTGGTACGGGATACTCGTCATTAGTATATTTAAAACAAATACCTGCAGATACCGTAAAAATAGATCGCGAATTTGTCAAAAATTTACCTGCCGATAAAGGTGATTTAGCGATAGACAAATCAATTATTGATTTATGTCATGCCTTGGGGAAAGTTGTTGTTGCTGAAGGCGTTGAAACGCATGAACAACTTGTCACTTTAGCATCGTTAGGATGCGACTCTATTCAAGGCTATTATATTGCCAAAGCCATGCCTGCTGATTTAATTAATACCGACAGTACTTTTTTTAACATGCCAATGGATTTGGCTCTGGAAGAAACGGCATAAACAAAAAGGGGTCAGAGAACAAAAAGGGGTCAGAGTAAAATTAAATGAGCTATACTGTTAAGATGGTTCATTTTTTTGGATTTTACCATGGCAAGAAAATTAAGAGCATCAGCGGCAGGCATTCCAGAGCATGTTATCCAGAGAGGTAATGATCGCCAAGTGGTGTTTTGCAACGAAGACGATATGCAGGCCTATGTGACTTGGTTAAAGCAGTACGCCAAGAAATATAAGGTATCTATTCACGCATGGGTTTTGATGACCAATCACGTACACCTATTATGCACACCTTCCACCGCCACCGGTATATCCCAAATGATGCAGTCATTGGGGCGGATGTATGTGCTGTATTTTAATCGACAATATCACCGCAGCGGGGCGTTATGGGAAGGGCGCTACAAGTCTTGCTTAGTGCAACAAGAAACCTACCTTCTTGAACTGTATCGTTATATTGAACTGAATCCGATCAGGGCAGGTATGGTGAAAGATCCGGCCGATTATTCTTGGTCGAGCTATCAATGTAATGCGTTAGGCAAAAAGACAGACTTGTTAACACCTCACGCCTTATTTATGGCATTGGGCAATGACGAAAAAGAGAGGATGTTATCTTATCGTGCGTTGTTTTCTCACCATATCGAAGGCAAACTTTTAGAGGATATCAGACAAGCGAGTAATAAAGGATTGGCACTAGGCAATGAACACTTTATCGCCGATGTTGAAGCCATTACTGGCAAGCGCTTGAGGGAAGAAAAAAGAGGTAGACCTCTAGGGTGGAGAAAGGCGCATAGGGAAAAGCAGGAAGGTTAGCTTTATTTGACACTGCCCCTCTTTACTCGTTGCCTTACTAAGAATGGAATTGTGATTGGATGACATGCTAAAACCAATGAATTTTAAGGCTCGGGATTCTAGCACTGCCTATTGGTAGTGCTTAGAATTTTTAGCTGGCTCTTTTAGTAGCGGCTTATAAAAGCACCTACTCCCCTAAGTGTGTTTTTAAAAAGACATCCATGGCTTTAAAAGCGGCATGCCTGTTTCGTTGAATGGATAAATAGTGATCACCGTTTTCTAGCTCTATGTATTCAACTGGTTTATCTAAATCTTGTAATTCATCGACCATCAGGCGGCTTTGCTCAACATCTACCACTCGGTCATCCTCCCCGTGTAAAAACAGCATGGGTATCTTAACTTTTTCCGCTTGATAGTAGGGGGAGCGAGTTTCTAAATCACTATAATCATCACCAATCTGATTTTTCACAAATTTGCTGTTGGTGTATCTTCGACTTCTTATGACTAACTTTTTCAAGTTTGTCACACCAGCAAAACTAATTGCACACTTAAACAAGTCAGGGGTTTTAACGGCTGCCATAGTGGCAGCGTAACCGCCATAGCTTGCTCCAACAATACACATACTGTCGGGCTTAGCGATTTTTTGCTCTACCAGCCAGTTAGCGGCATCAGTTAAATCATCTTGCATGGTTAACCCCCAGCCCTTCATTTGGCTTTGGGCAAATTCGTAACCATAACCGGTTGAACCACGAAAGTTTGGCCTAAACACCGCGTATCCTCTATTGGCAAAAAATGATGTCCAATAATCAAAACCATCACTTTCGCGAGCCCCAGGTCCACCATGGGGGTGCAATATAGCGGGAACTGGACCCTCTGCATTCAGTGGTAAGGTTAAATACCCCTCTAGTTCAGTACCGTCTCTGGCGGTATAAGTGACAAATTTGTGTTCGGTTAATACTTCAGGTATTAATGCTGGGTATTGATCGAGGACAGGCGTCACAGACTTATCTTTGCGATCACCTAAATAATACATACCAGGTGTGTAGTCATTTTCTGTATACAGCAGGTAGATATTTTCGTCTCGGCTAAAATCAACTAAATACACGTCACTATCTGGAAGTGCTTCATTCAATGATTGTTGAAATTTACCAATCGAGTCATCCCAATAAATTCGTCCATCTTCACTATTGGAATGATAAATACCAATCACATTATTGGTTTTTTTCGAATAGATCAATGCGCCATCAACATCATATTCTTCGTCAGCAAATACCAAAGTCGATTGTTTAGTTAGCAGATCAATTTTATATAACGCTTTCTTATCACCCTTATAGGCTTTGTAATAAAGAATGTTGGGATCTTTAGCAAACCCTACTGGGATAATGGCTGGTTCATCTAAAGCATTGTACTCAAACAACGTATGCCACTTGTCATCATCGCCGATTCTTACTCTGGTAGAGGCTCTACCGTCCTTATAACTCAAGGCTTCGCCAAGGCGTAAATTTCCTTGCCTGTCTGCCATCCAATCTCTGATCATCATTTTACCTCGGGTGATACGAGATTTTGCCCCAGTATTAACATTTACCTTATATACCCCAGGTAAATTTGGCACTTTTAAATCGAGGGCAATTAACACATGCTCTGGGTCATCAGGCAAAAATGAGATAACGTTGTCCTGAAACTGAGAGACATGATCTTGATCATAAACACCAGAACGAAGCTTAAGAAGCTGCCGTTGTACAGGCGCTTCACCATCGATATCAATAGCCAATAAACGGGTTTCGGTGGTATCTGTACGACCTCTTTTGGTGGCAAATTTTACACTGACAATCAGGGTTTTTTCATTCGCCCAAGTAAACCAACTAATTTTACTTTCTTCGTTATCCGATTTGACTATGTACTGTATTTTTCCACTGACTAAGTCAACAGTAGTTAACACAGCAAGTTCTGGGGATAGGTAATTTCTGATATAGGCAATCTTGCTACCACTAGGCGATAAGTTGGGTCGCACATAACTAGGTAGCTGACTAAAACTAGTTAAGGGTAGTTCTTCAGATTGATTAGCTGTAGAGGTAAAAATCAACAATAAAACAAAACTTAAGCGACAAAATCCATTCATAAAAGCTTCCTTGGGAGAATACGAGCCAAGCTATTTCAGAATTAAGCTTGGCAAAACAGCGATGATTATAAAGGAATAATCGATTCAGATACACCCAGTTTATCGCCGTTTTTTTGCATGATGTACAACACCCCAAAATCAAATTCTGCTATGACAAAGAGGGTGCCTCCCATCAATTGTATGAGTTGAGGTGTGGTATTACTGTGCCCGACCACCAACAGGTGATTTTTGCTTTTTAATTGATCTGCAAACTGCGACAGATTACGCGGGTCATAATGCTGAGTTTTGAGCATTTTTAGCATAGCAACAGGAGCGGCAGTTTCTTGCGTGCGATTGTATTCAGTAGAAAAAATCGCAGTTAAGGGTTTGTCGGCAAAATACTTGGCTAAATTATCTGCCCTACTTTTACCTTGCGAAGTGAGACTGGGATTATCTCCAGATTGTTTTTCAAAATGGCGTACAAAATACCATGTTTGTGGTTCAGCAAAACTAAAGGTAGATATGGCTAGAAAACAAATCCCTAGAAAAAACTTGAACATAAGGTCATTACTTTTATTTAACATCTGACAAATCTTTCAATCGCCCATTACGCAAACTGTATATCCAACTATGGATCAGCAATGGTTGACCTCTTTTAATTGCCTCTGTGACAATACTACTGCGTTTCACATTAGCGGCTTGCTCTAATACATTTAACTCACACAAACGCGCAGCTTTATCATGTTCATTTAAGGTCGAAAGTTCTTCACGATGTTTATAGGCAATGTCTTTAATATGCCCTAACCAATTATCAATTAAACCCAGAGGTTCTTCCCCAAGCGCAGCATCTATACCACCGCAACCATAATGACCACAAACAATTACATGTTTTACTTTTAATACGTCTACCGCATATTGCAATACTGATAAACAATTAAAATCAGTGTGCACCACAAGATTGGCCACATTACGATGCACAAAGATGTCACCGGGCAACAACCCTACTATTTGGTTGGCTGGAACACGGCTATCCGAACATCCAATCCAAAGATATTCTGGGGATTGTCTATCCGACAATTTATCAAAAAAGTGGGGATCGGCTTTTGTATTACTTTCAGCCCATTCTTTGTTGTTCTCTAATAACTGAAAATATTTGTCCATATGCCATTATTCATGTGATCTCAACGCAAGCCAGCAAGTATAAAGAAACTAACGCCTGCAACAAGTCCAACCTCAGCGAGCCAAAATGGGGCAACCAATCCATTGTGGTGCAACCCTTATGAAATAGTTGGCTTAAACACTTGAAAACACACAGCGTAGTCTTGATTTGGTAGAACAAAAAATCACCTTTTTTGCAGGCGGTGTGCGAGGATTTCAAGCTATGAAATAGGCCAAATCATATATTCAGTTAGAATAGCAAAACCAACATATAAATGAGTGGATAAATATTTATTGGGTTAACAATATGGCTTTATTATTGCTTCAATTAATAAAGCGCTATAAATAGCCATAAAGAATCCCAAAGTAAGGTTTACCATGACCACAGCGGCATTAGAGGTTATAAAAAGTAATTGGTTAGCCAGTTTGGAATTGCAGTTGGGTCATTCATCTTATGGCACCCAACTAACTAAAACTAAACGTTGTGGCCCCTTGACCATTCAAAAAGCCTTTTATCCAGAAGGCAGAGATTGTGCACATATATATTTATTACATCCACCAGCAGGCATAGTGTCTGGCGATGAATTACGGGTGAAGATTGACGTGCAGAAAAACGCCCATGCGTTAGTTACAACAGCGGGCGCAAACCGCTTTTACCGAGCGCGTACAGATTTAACTATTGGCGACCCTAAACAAACTCAAATCACGCAGATTAGCTTGGATGCTGATGCAAAGTGTGAACATTTCCCCCTTGAAACCTTAGTGTATAACCAAGCCAATGGGGTGAATAATGTTGAGGTGAGATTGCAAAATTCCAGCGTCTATTGTGGCTGGGATATGACATGCTTAGGCCTGCCTAGCTCAAATGAAAACTTTACCGCCGGCCGATTTACCCAACTAAATACCCTGTATCGTGATGACATATTGATTTATCACGATAAAGTATTGATTGAGCCAGAAAACAATATTCAGCACCACGCTGCCGGGTTAGCTGGCAATACTGTATTTGGCACATTTCTAGCTTACGCACCAAGCGAACAAGTAAGTGATGTGCAAAGAGCACTACTGATTGAACAACTTAGAGCAGTAGTTGCGGAGCATTCTGCCAGCTCATTGATCAGTATTACCGATATACGGCAATTGTTAGTGATGCGTTATTTAGGGCAACAAGCCCACCAATGCAAAGATTTATTTATTGAACTGTGGAAGTTAGTGCGCCCTTTGTATATGCAGAAACAAGGCGTACAACCCAGAATTTGGTTTACCTAAAGGTGTAGTTTTACTGGGCCTAAGTCACAAATGTAGAGATTAAGATGGATTTATTACCAAGAGAAAAAGACAAACTATTGCTATTTACCGCTGCTTTATTAGCTGAGCGTCGCCTGAAGCGTGGGGTTAAACTCAATTACCCAGAGGCCATGGCTTATATTTCCATGGAAATCATGGAAGGCGCTAGAGACGGTAGAACAGTAGCTGAAATGATGGATTATGGCCGCACATTGTTAACTCGAGATCAGGTGATGGATGGTATTGCAGAACTCATCTCAGAAGTTCAAGTTGAAGCCACATTCCCAGACGGCACTAAGCTAGTTACGGTGCACAACCCAATTGTATAGCGAACGCAGAAGGTGATCCTAGGCGAAATCAAAACAGACTCGGGCGAGCGTTTGCTCAATGTTGGTCGCGAAAAACTTAAGATAACCGTTGCCAACTCAGGCGACAGACCCATTCAAGTGGGCTCTCATTATCACTTTTATGAAAGCAACGCTGCGCTGAGTTTTGATCGCGAAAAATGCAAAGGTTATCGCCTCGACATCACCTCAGGTACAGCGGTACGTTTTGAGCCGGGACAAGAGCGGGAAATCATGCTAGTGCCTTTCGCTGGGAAACGCCGGGTGTATGGGTTTCGAGCCTTAGTACAAGGAACATTATAATTATGGCCAGTATAGATAAACATGCTTATGCGCATATGTTTGGGCCTACTGTGGGCGACCGAGTTCGCTTAGCCGATACCGATTTGTGGCTCGAAGTAGAACAAGACGCTACTACCTATGGCGAAGAAGTCAAATTTGGCGGTGGTAAAGTCATTCGTGATGGTATGGGCCAAAGCCAAGCCTCATGCAAAGACACGCCAGATTTGGTGATCACCAATGCGCTGATCGTCGATCACTGGGGCATAGTAAAAGCCGATGTAGGCATTAGAGACGGGCGGATTTCACAAATAGGCAAAGCGGGTAACCCAGATATTCAGGACAATATAGATATTGAAATTGGCCCCGGAACTGAAGTCATTGCCGGTGAAGGTCAAATACTCACAGCCGGCGGCATTGACGCTCATATTCATTTTATTTGTCCGCAACAGATAGACGAAGCTTTGATGTCGGGCGTTACCACTATGATAGGTGGCGGAACTGGCCCAGCCACTGGTACTAATGCCACCACTTGCACACCAGGACCTTGGAACATTCACAAAATGTTGCAAGCCACCAACGATTTTCCTATGAACTTTGGTTTTTTAGGCAAAGGCAACGCAAGTTTGCCCTTAGCTTTAGAAGAACAAATTGAAGCCGGTGTATGTGGCCTAAAACTCCACGAAGATTGGGGCACCACACCTGCCGCCATAGATAATTGCTTATCAGTCGCTGAAAGATACGACGTACAAATCGCCATTCATACCGACACCTTAAATGAATCGGGTTTTGTCGAAGATACCATTGGCGCATTTAAAGGCCGCACTATTCACACCTATCACACGGAAGGTGCAGGTGGCGGGCATTCCCCTGACATTATTCGTGCTTGTGGTGAGCCTAACGTGTTGCCATCGTCTACCAACCCAACACGCCCCTATACCATCAATACCATTGATGAACATTTGGATATGTTGATGGTATGTCACCATTTAGACCCTTCTATTCCTGAAGATATTGCCTTTGCTGATTCCCGTATTCGTAAGGAAAGCATAGCTGCCGAAGACATCATGCATGACCTTGGCGCCATCAGTATGATTGCCTCTGATTCACAAGCCATGGGTAGGGTAGGTGAAATGATTACTCGCACTTGGCAAACCGCCCACAAAATGAAGCAACAAAGAGGGCCATTAGCGCCCGATACTGAGCGTAATGATAACTTTAGGATCAAGCGTTATATCGCCAAGTACACTATCAACCCTGCAATCAGCCACGGTATTAGTCATGAAGTAGGCTCAATTGAAGTGGGTAAATTGGCGGATTTAGTCTTATGGAAACCAGCTTTTTTTGGTATCAAACCGGCGATGATCATCAAATCAGGCTTTATTGCTGCGGCGCCAATGGGGGATGCGAATGCCTCTATTCCTACACCACAGCCTGTATACTATCGCCCTATGTTTGGTTCATTTGGTTCTGCTTCAGCAAAAACGTCTATGACCTTTATGTCTAAGGCGTCTATTGATTTAGGTGTACCAGAAAAAATCGGCATGACTCGGATGATTGGAGAATGTAAAAACACCCGTAACATCGGCAAAGACGACATGATCCACAACAGTTGGCAACCCAATATAGAAGTGGACGCACAAACTTATGAAGTACGTGCCAATGGTGAATTACTCACCTGTGAGCCTGCGACTGTATTGCCTTTAGCCCAGCGTTATTGTTTATTTTAGTTGTGCTGCATAGAACGTTCTTATGCTGCATTGTTTTCGTTTTTCTGGAGAGTCACATATTAGTTATATGCTCCCCTCCAAGAAAACTCGACAGCTTTGCCTAAAAACGTTCTATTTTGCACAATTAACTGTTGCATTGAAGATGAGAAAAATTTTGGATATTAACAAATATGTTGCAAGCATTTGAACGCCTCTCTCATAGTCATGATCCCATTGACGATTATGTCACTTTAGATCATGACACCCGTAAAAAGGCGCGGATTAAAATCAGTACTGACCAAGGCCAGGAATTAGGCATTTTTATGCAACGAGGTCATCCTTTACTGGTGGGTGAAGTGTTAAAAACCGAGTGTGGTTTGCTGATTGAAGTAAAAGGCAAAGCAGAAGAAGTGTCTACCGCTATCGCCACAGAATGGATGGACTTCAGCCGTATTTGTTATCACTTAGGCAATCGCCATACCTCTTTGCAAATTGGTGAGTTATGGGTGCGTTTTAAGCCCGATCACGTATTGGAAAAATTGGCAGAAAATTACGGGTTGTCTATCAACCGTGCAGCGGCAATATTTGAACCTGAAAACGGAGCATACGGTGGCCACAGTCATTCCCATTCACATGATTGAAAACAGCAGCAGTCACAGCCCGTTGCGCCTTAACAGGTTGCTACAGCTATGCAGTGCTAATTTGCCAGTGGGTGGTTTTTCGTTTTCCCAAGGCTTGGAATATGCGGTGGAAATGGGCTGGGTAGATAACCCCGCATCAACCAAAGACTGGATCAGTTTTAACTTGAATCAGTCTATTGCTTATACGGACCTAGCCTTGTTAAAGCGCTTACAAAAAGCTTTAGTAGAAGATGATTTAGGCAGTTTTCATAAATGGAACCAACACGCTCTAGCCTGCCGTGAAAGTAATGAATTATATTTAGCTGATGTGGCTATGGGCAAAGCACTGATGCGTTTACTCAAAGACATTCAAGGCATTGATAGCCAAAATTACGTGGAGTTAACCCAAGAAAAAGAAATCAGTTTTGTGAGTGCATTTGCATTAAGTGCCTACCTGTTTGGCCTTGAATTAACCGCCATGCAAAGTGGATTTTGTTGGGCCTACATTGATAGCCAAGTCGCAGCGGCGACTAAGTTAGTGCCATTAGGCCAAACCCAAGGACAAAACTTGTTGTTTGAGTTAAGCGAACAAGTTGAACAAGCCATCGAACAAGCCAATCAAATTGATGATGATAATATTGGGGCCAGCTTACCGCGCTTAGCTATGGCCAGCGCTTGGCACGAAACCCAATACACACGTTTGTTTCGATCCTAGATAAAAACGTGATAAATACATTTAATTTAAAAAGAAGTGAGTTATGACACAAAACAAACAAATTTTACGGATCGGCGTTGGGGGCCCAGTAGGGTCAGGTAAAACGGCTTTATTACGCATGATATGCCTTGAACTCAGAGACAAATACGACATGGCAGTGGTCACTAACGATATTTATACCCGTGAAGATGCCGAGTTTTTAACCCGTCACGGTGCCCTATCGGCAGACCGCATTTTAGGTGTAGAAACAGGCGGTTGCCCACATACAGCAATCCGTGAAGATGCCTCTATGAACTTGGCGGCCATTGATGACCTACAAGAACGCCACCCCAATTTAGACTTTGTATTAGTAGAAAGCGGCGGCGACAACTTAAGCGCTACCTTTAGCCCAGAGTTATCAGACTTAACCTTGTACGTGATTGACGTATCAGCTGGCGATAAAATCCCCCGTAAAGGTGGTCCCGGCATTACCAAATCAGACTTATTGATCATCAATAAAATCGATGTGGCTGATTTAGTAGGAGCCTCGTTAGAAGTTATGGATAGGGACGCGAAAAAAATGCGCGGTGATAAACCTTTTGTTTTCAGTAATATGAAAACCAAACAAGGCCTAGACGACATCATCCAGTTTATTGAAAAAGAAGGCATGTTGCAGATATAGCAGCAGGCATCATTAACCCAATTGAAAATTAACTATTTAAGGACGCTTCATGAAATATCTATTCACTTTAATATGCCTTATCGTCACTAGCAGCGCTATGGCACACGAAGATCATGCCCTTGGGGAAAGTGTTCATTTTGCCTATCACATCGCTTTTTGGAGCTTATGTGTATTGGTCGCTTACAAAGGACTTGTTTGGTTTAAAGCGAAGAAGAGTAAGCAATAGTAGGTTTGAAGAAAAGTCGATACTCCCGTCCATATAGAGAGCAGTCAGGACCTCCCACGTTCATATAGTGTCGCGATACTATCGACCATCCCAACATGGATTTTTCGGAGCTCAATCACTTAGGCTATCGCTTTTGGCCTGCAAACTGCCCTGTCTACGCTTAATCATTATCGTTACCTTTAATGATCCAAGACTCGGTAATCGATGTGCTGAGTCAACACTTTCGATACGGTATTTTCAACCGCAAGAGGTTATACGCCTCGTGGCGCACCGCGACCTATCCTTATTAGGCGCGAGACAGCCATTTCTTAGGCTCTCTTGCACAATGCATAATCGCAAAAACAATGACAATATCACCGTGAATCTTGCAAAAAAAACCATAAGGGAATCTTCTAACCAATGCTCGATGAAGTGCCTTGTGAATTTTTGGGTATTGCTCAGGATTTCTCGAAATTTTCGATAATGAATCTTCAATACAAAGAATTAAGTCCGCACCCAACCCACTCCTACACTGTTCGAAATAAGAATAGGCTTCTTTTAGATCATCTTCAGCTTCTGGACGTATCCTTACATCATATGACACTAAGAATCCAAAATTTTAGATTTGACCGTGTTCCAATCCAAACCGATATTTTGATCTGATTCAAATTGTGACAGCCTACTATTTAACTCGGTTTTTTGAGCTGTCGTAAGTTCAATTGCATTCTGTTCACCTGCAACCGAGTCCCAAAGCTGTTGAGCTAGAATCATCTTTTCGCTCGGACTCAATTCATCTATTTTCATCATGTCGGCCTAACAATTTTTTGATACGAAGAGTATAAAACTATTTGTGTAAAATGTAACTTTGATATTCAACGTGCGCCTAACGCTTAACATATGAGGATTTTAGGAGCGCTTTTCAGCGAGTAAAATTCCCACCATGATGTTTTTGTTAGGTTTATGTTGACGCAACTATTTTGCGTAAACGCTTTTTAATTAATAGCTGCTCACAATAAAGAGAAACAAAGCTACCAACCAAGAAAGATGCTAGCAGTAACACCCAGTATAATGGCGACTGAATTCCTGAAGCCAAAAGAAACAAATTAAATGGTATTACGAAAAGCAAAAAGCCTAATACTTTTATAAACTCCCTTAACAGTTGACTACTAGATTTTGCTTCACTGATATATGAGTGAACTGTTTCCTCTGAAGTATCACCCAATTTAGGAAATGTCTTTTTTAACCAGTTTGAATAATTCAATTTTCTATCCTTAGTTGATTAGTAAACCTAACGCTTTGCCAAAGGGCAAATGCGAACGTTGTTGGGCGAAGCCCAGTAAGATAATTGGACTCCCCCACACCCAGTGGTGTGGGTTAATATATTTGTTACCACACAAAAAATATTATAGAGAGTCCATAATATGTATCGTACTAAAGTTGGCGTTGATTTAGCAAAGCATATCATTCAAGTGTGTACACTGAATGGTAAAAAAGTCGTCTCTAATGTAGAGATGAGTACCGATGAGTTTCTTTGTTGGTTAGTGAAATCTAAGCCTGTCACTATTGCTTTTGAAGCATGTGCTACATCAAACTACTGGTATCAACAAGCCATTAAAGTCGGTCATGATGCGCGTCTTGTCAGTGCTAAGTTAGTTAAAGCGGTTAGGCAAAACCAAAAAACAGATAAGAACGACGCCTTCAGGAATTAAAAGGACACACACGATAATTCATAACAAAGCAACCTAAAACTCTTAGTCGGCAAAGCCGATGCTTTTGCTGCTGTAGGCAAAAAGTAAGTCAGACGAAAGGGATTTCGTTTGAAAAAGACCACGGATGGTAGTGCCCGTCAGGGCATAAAGATTTAAAGACCAATTCCACCTATACAAATAACCATTCAATAATTTTGTGATAAAAACTGATACCAATAATTACATTAAACGGGAATGTCAGCCCTAACGAAGCCAACATCGCTAGGCCAATATCAGCATCATCAATGCTGCTTTTTATCGCTGCAGGTGCTGCAATGTATGAAGCACTGGCTAATAAGCTAGCCAAAATTACCGTAGAACCCACGCCCAAGTCCAATACATAACCAGTTGCAATACCAAAAAACGCCAACAAGCTAGGTGCTAACAGAGCAAACACAAGTAAGCGCCAATGTTTGAAAGGGATAGGTTGCAAAGTACCTGCCGCCACTAAGCCCATTTCTAATAAAAACAAAGCAAGCACGGCTTTAAAGGTACCAGTAAACAGCTCGGTTACTTCGCTGCCGGTTTGATAACCATACATAAAGCCGATTATCACACCGCCCAAAAGTAAAATAACGCCTCTATTGGTAAATGACTCATGCCATAAATTGCCCATGCTAGTAGCAGAGCCCGTTTGATAACGGCGATACAACAACAATCCCACCACTATGGCAGGGAGTTCTAATAACACTAAATATAAAGTAACTTGCGCTGATACGGCGAGTTGATTAGTTTCAACATAGGCCAATGCCACAGCAAATGTACCAGCGCTTACCGACCCATA
>Ga0316209_1001962_pt1 | contig 18378 bp, 18 predicted proteins | sample 6monopyrite_MG_FD_204945 | JGI IMG/M metagenome (GOLD analysis project Ga0316209, IMG submission 204945) | Microbial mat bacterial communities from mineral coupon in-situ incubated in ocean water Damariscotta River, Maine, United States -... | ecosystem: Environmental > Aquatic > Marine >...
TCACCAGTGATCATTAAAGTTGGCTGCGAGATATGGTTAAGGCTAGTTCGAAAATCTGTTTCTTTTAAAACTTTTAAGCCTTCACGTAACGATGCCATTGAAGGTTCTGGTCGACTAGCGATTGAATTTTTTAGTACTTTAAGGGCTTGTTTATAATCGTCTACGCCGAACATTTGTAATGCCATAAACTTATCAACGGTTTTTTTATAATCTTGTTCTAATTGTAGTGTAAAATTTTCTAAAACCGCATCGTCTAAACCGTATTGCCAATTGTCTTTTTTACAAAAACACGCATTCGAGGTAACGAGAATTAATTTTTTTGTTTTATCTTTATGATTTTTTAAGTAATCAACCGCAACAAGACCGCCTAACGACCAACCTAATAAGATAATATTATTTGAATTAATACTATTAATAAAATCGTGTAATTCGCTACGAATATTTACCAAGCTAAAAGATTTATTGCTGCTCGCTTGCGATTCACCGTGGCCTAACATGTCAACCGCGTAACAATGAAAGTTTTTTTCTAACTCAGGCAAGATGCTTTGCCATACGCCACTATGCAGCCCCCAACCATGCAGCAGCACTAATGGATCGCCCTTTCCTGATTTAGTCACCGCGAGCATAACTAAATGTTTAAACTTTTATTCAGTGCAAACAATAATTTTTCGACATGTTCTGCAGTGTGATTCGCTGAAAAAGTTACCCGTAAACGTGACGTGTTTTGCGGTACGGTTGGCGGACGAATGGCGCTTATCAATAACCCTTGTTTTTGTAGCGAGTGACTCAATTGCAACGCTTTTTCTGCTTCACCAACAATGATAGGTTGTATTGGTGAACAATTTCCGCATTCAGGTTTTGGCGTAATATTAATACCCAACTCACGACAACCCTCTCGAAATTGTTTTATACGCTTTTGTAAACATTCACGACGCTCATCACCTTGTTGAATAAGTTTTAAACTCGCACGTGTCGCTTCGGCAACGGCTGCGGGCATGGCCGTGGTGTAGATATAGCTTCTTGAAAAATTGATTAAGGTTTCGATTAACTCATTACTGCCCGCAACAAATGCACCAAAGGTTCCAAAAGCTTTTCCCAATGTTCCAACAAAGATTGGTAAATCTAGTTCAGGTATCGCACCATCAAACTCGCCAATAATGCCTTGGCCTTTGTTTCCTACTACACCAATGCCATGAGCATCATCAATCATTAAAATTGCATTATGTTTATGTGCGGTATTAATCAGTAAACGTAAATCAGCTTTGTCGCCATCCATACTAAACACACCATCACTGATAATTATTTTATTTTCAGCATTTGACTTAATTAACTGCTTTTCGAGCTCTTCAATATTTTTATGCGGGTAACGCGTTAAAGCGGCACGAGATAAAAGTGCAGCGTCGATCAATGATGCATGGTTAAGTTTATCTTCAAAAATTTCGTCTTTACGCTCACTTAACGCGCTCACCACGCCTAAGTTAGCCATGTAACCGGTTGAGAATAATAAAACGCGTTCACGGCCAATAAATTCTGCAAGTTCTTCTTCTAAAGCATGATGTGCTTTTTGGTGGCCAGTGACGAGTTGTGATGCACCGCTACCAACACCGTACTCATCCACAGCATTTTTAAAGGCTTGCTTAACCTCTGGGTGATTTGCCAAACCTAGGTAATCGTTACTACAAAAATTTGTTAACGATTGACCTTGAATATTCAGCGTTACATCTTGTGCTGATTCAACAACACGACGTGAGCGATACAACTGTTGCTGTTGTAAATTTTGTAAACGCTGATTTAATTTTTTATTGAATGACATTTTTTCCGTCATTCCCGCGTAGGCGGGAATCTTATACCACTTAAAATATTTTTTTGGATTCCCGCCTACGCGGGAATGACGTCATAATTTAAATATTGCGCCTTCTATAAGCTCAATACTAAACCGCAGAAATCCCTAACCGTTCAAACAATTGTTTATCGGTATTTTCACTTGGGTTTGCTGTAGTTAATAATTTTTCGCCATAAAAAATGGAATTGGCACCAGCTAAAAAACAGAGTGCTTGCATTTCATCGCTCATGCTTTCTCGCCCTGCCGATAAACGCACATGAGATTTTGGCATCATTATTCTAGCAACGGCTATCGCACGAACAAATTCGATAGGATCTAATTCTTCTGAGTCCGCTAACGGTGTACCTTCTACTTTTACTAATAAATTAATTGGTACACTTTCGGGATGTTGTTCTTGATTAGCCAACTGCTGCATTAAACCATAGCGATCTTTTTCTGCTTCACCCATACCTAAAATACCACCGCAGCATACATTCATGCCGGCATCTCGCACATGCATAATGGTATCTAAACGATCTTGGTAAGTACGCGTAGTTATAACATCGCCATAATATTCTGGTGAGGTATCTAAATTATGATTGTAATAATCGAGGCCGGCTTCTTTTAAGCGCACACTTTGCTCAGCGTTTAACATGCCAAGTGTTACACAAGTTTCTAAACCAAGCGCCTTAACTTCTTTAACCATTTCTATAACTGGTTCTAAATCTTTATCTTTAGGACTACGCCATGCTGCGCCCATGCAAAAGCGACTCGAACCATTATCTTTCGCTTGTTTGGCCTTTTCGATAACTTCGATGAGTGGGAGTAAGGCTTCTGTTTCTACTTCGGTATCGAAACGAACACTCTGTGGGCAATAGCCACAGTCTTCTGGGCAACGCCCGGTTTTAATACTGAGTAGTGTACTCACTTGCACTTGATTGGGTTCGAAAAACGCGCGGTGCATTGTTTGCGCATCAAAGATTAAATCACTAAACGGTTTTTTAAATAGGGCTTTAACTTCATCCACGGTCCAATCGTGGCGAATGGACTCATTGGTTGTCGTTAAACTTTCTATACTCGCATTCATTGTTCGTCCTCGATTTCGCTATTCATATTTTCATGGGGCTCATTGTCATGTGTCTCATCTTCAACAGCAACGTCTTGCCATGTTTCATTTTTGATTTTCATTAGGTTGTAAACGCTTAAGGGAATTAATATTGCTGCAGACAATGCCCAGGTCAGCAACCAATAAAAAAGCTCAGTTCCAAAAAAAGTCGCTACCACCACCACCAAACCTAAGATGCTATAAAATTGATACGCGCCTTGTTGCGTGTAATAACCCACTCGTGGGTTTGGGTGGTGGCGATTCATTGCATACACCACCATTGACGCACCAAACCAAAAAATACCAAGAGGAAAGGGAATAATCATTGAAACAAGGTTGCCAATACTAAACCAGCGTGCGGCTGATGCGGCTTGTTTGGCTGTAATCATTTGATTTTTATCAGGATTATTGATTGTCGTTGGCATAATAGGCAGATTGGTAAATGACTCGAATGGATATTAGACCGTTCCAATTACTTGTCAACCATTTAATTTATTTGGTTAACAACTGCGGTCAAAGCAACCATTAATATTGCTACCTTCCCTCTCGAATAAGAGCCGATAAATGCGCTACAATCTTGTTTCTATACTCAGTTTCAAAACCATACTCACTTTCAAGGATGAAAATGATTACTTCACACTATAAATCTTTCGCACAATGGCTCAAAGAAACGTCGTTAATTAAACATACCTGCCCACTATGTGCTGAAGCTAGCAAGAGCTTGATCTGCACGTCATGTAAAGCGATGCTACCAAATATTGAAACACAGTGTTTTCAATGCGGGCTACCGCTTGATAAAATCGATACGCTCACTCACGCCTTACGCTGTGGGCAATGTTTACAAACACCACCTGCTTTTGATGCTTGCATTAGTCCTTATCACTACGCATTGCCTATCAACCAGTTTATTACGCAATTAAAGTTTCACCAAAAATTACATTACGCTAGAGTTTTAGCCGATCTGCTTATCGACAAAATCGACAAGGCCACGGAAAAATTACCTGAATGCATCATTCCTGTACCACTGCACCCTGCGCGACTTCGACAACGTGGCTTTAACCAAGCTTTGGAAATTGCACGACCTATTGCGAAAAAGTATTCACTAAAACTCGATAGCCAATGTTGTAAACGTATAGTATCAACACCGCCACAAATGGAACAAAACAAGCTGGCTCGACAAAAAAATATCCGTAACGCTTTTCGTGTGTTGGATAATTTTAATTACCAAGACATTGCCATTGTTGACGATGTTATGACCACCGGGCATACGTTGAACGAACTTGCACGCGTATTTCGAGAACATGGGGTCAAACGTATTCAAGTTTGGGCGGTTGCTCGATCCTAAAAATATGTATATAAATTACAAAATGCTATTAAAGATAAAAACCATCACTAAAATTGATCCAGATCAATAACGTTGATACTTCCCCCAACTACAGTATTACCACACATTAACTAGGGGATTAAAAATGGACATATACCAAGAAGGTGACAAAAGTATTTTAATGAATGTAGGCAAAACCGTGATTGTTCTGCTGGGTGTTATGATTACTGCAATTTTTGTTGCAAACCTAGTGGTTTAAAACATCATTTAGTATTAAACAGTCATCGAGCAAATAACCGGTTAGCTTTAATAGTTGACCGGTTTTTTTGTATTTATGTAGTATTCTTCCTGTACCCAAACCCAACGCATAACGGTGGAAACAATATCAAAATGAAATTTTTTAAAGTCATCACATTCAACATTTTACTGCTCGTATCTACATTTAATGTCTATGCTTCGCAGCCAAAAGATTCGGTTTATTTAAACGGTGGCTCAAACAAAATCGGCCTGATCTTGGCGCATGGCCGAGGAAAAACCCCAACGTGGAAAGTAGTCGAACCCCTCCGACTTGGTGTACATTCGCAATTGGGGTATCACACTCTCTCACTTCAAATGCCCAATGACGATAAATATTGGGAAAGCTACGCTGATGATTTTCCTACGGCTTACCGTCAATTTAATGAAGCCGTTGAGTTTTTAAAAACAAAGGGGACTACTAAAATTTATTTAATGGGGCACAGCATGGGCAGCCGAATGGCGGCGGCATATATTTCTAAAAACCCAAAAACAGACATTAACGGGCTTATTATTGCGGGCTGCAGGAACAACGGTGATTCACCGTTATCGTGTTCTGAAAGTCTTGCCAACGTAAAAATAGCGATATTAGATATATGGGGTGGTGATAATAATAAAGATATTAACGCTGCTAGAGAGCGTGAAAATTTAAAATCAGCACTTTATACGCAAGTTGAAATTGATGGTGCCAATCATAAATTTGATGATGAGAATGAAGCGTTTGTTGCTGCAGTTGTTAAATGGTTACAAGCTCAAAAATAACAACAAACTATTTAAGCTGAACACATTTTAAAAATTATAGAAAAAGTCTACAAATGGGCCTTCGGTTTCACTACTGGTTGTAATATTTTGGAAAGCATCAAGATGAAGTTGTTGATACTGCCAGCCTCCATTTAACCCAAAACCGCTACGAGACTGATAGCTCAATACCGCTTTATAGTCATAGGCTGTACTACTATCAAAAACCATATGCTTGCCTTCAATACCCGCCGAAAGCCCTTTCCAAGGTAGTTCATAAAGCGCCGTCGCATACATCATGGGTAAGGTTGCGTTATATGCTTGTGTGGTGACGGCTCCAAACTTATCTGAGTTTTCAGTTAAGCCGTTTATAAATTTAATATTGACACCTAAATCGAAATTAAATTTACCACTTTGAAATGGGTAAAAGAAAGTTGCATCGTATTGTCGTAGCAATTTGTTATCTAAAGAGTATTTGGAATTTTGAGGAGCGGCAGAAATATTATCAAGCTCGCTCATCCAGCTCGCACCCCAGCCAGTGCTGAGATTAGCGCCAAAGCCGGACTGATTAAAAGCTGATGTTTTTCGTTCAAACTTTACGTTTAATTGAAGCGGGTCTTCATGCCAGTTACTAATAGATTCTTCAGCCGATACAGAATACATTGGCGCAGCAGCACCTAGTAAACTCGCTAAAGCGATAAATGATAATAATTTATTTTTTGTGTTGCTGATTTCCACAACATATTCCCTAAAATTGCTAATTCCAATCCATAGACATTAGTTTAATATTTTCACACCAGAAAACTAACTTTACTCGGAATAGAGCATCCGAAACTGTGAACTAGCTCACGGCTACTATGAAACTTACATCTATTAACTGACTCACTCTGATGCTGATAAGAGTAGCTGAAAGTCAGCTTTTTTCCATCGAAAAATTAACAAAATTTGTGGTAATTTTCCCTAGTTTTAAAACTTTCTACGTTACCGCCTTGACACAAATGCTGGTTAGCTAGAAGTTTCCTCGCTCAAGCCAATAATGGAGTGCCATTCCTACAAAAATTACCAAACCAAACCAATTATTATTTAAAAAAGCCTGCAAGCATTTAGTCGGCAACCGGTCTCTAATGAGACTTTGCTGGTATATGGCAAAGCCCGCAGCAACAAGAATGCTTAAATTAAACACCAAACCCAATTGTAATTGCCGACCAATCAGATACAAGCCAACTAAAACAATCACTTGCAAGATGGCCACCATCACCTTATCCATATCATCAAATAAGATAGCGGTAGATTTTACACCGGCTTTTAAATCGTCTGCTTTGTCGGCCATTGCGTACATCGTGTCGTAAGCCACCGACCAAACAACGTTCACAACAAACAATAACCAGGCAACTTTAGGAATTGAATTGGTTTGTGCTGCAAAAGCCATCGGAATCGCCCAACCAAACGCCATACCTAATACGACTTGCGGTAAATGCGTGTAACGCTTCATAAAAGGGTAAATCGCTGCCAACAGCACACCGCCAACGGATAAATAAATCGTCAGCTTGTTCATCAATAAAACCAAAGCAAACGCTGTTAAACATAAAATAACAAACAGCGTTAACGCTTCACGAGGAGTAACCAAACCACTGGCAATAGGCCGCAACTTAGTTCTTGCAACAAGAGGGTCAATTTTTCGATCAGCATAATCATTTATGACACAACCAGCAGATCGCATTAACACCACACCGGTAACAAAAACAAAAAATACAAGTAAATCTGGCTTACCTTCACCAGCGATCCATAGCGCCCAGAGTGTTGGCCACAACAGTAAAAAAATACCGATGGGTTTATTCAACCGGGTAAGCAGGGTGTACTGAAATAATCTGTCTTTTATATAGCTTTTATTCATAGCCGTATTATCAAGCAATTTGGAGTAAGAGTGAACCTTGCTTAATCTTTAAGCGATAAACACTTTCTTATGGTTTATCGCTTTACCTTATCATTTTATTCTGTAACCATATAAATAATGTGTTATTACTAATAATTCACGACAAAAATACTAAGGAATACAAATTCCATTCCAATAGCGTGAACTGAATAAAATACTGGCACCGAGCTTAGATAAACAAGGGGGAACTTCATAATGACAACACCCATACAACACCCAACTACACAGCCAAATCAATTACCATTTGTTGCTCCGTGCCATCAGCTTGAAACAATGGCCGCGATTGGCTGGCTTAAACTCGGCTGGCAAGACTTCAAACGTGCTCCTCGACAAAGTATTACCTATGGCTTTGTTACGATGTTGTTAAGTTACATCGTTAGTTTCTTTGCAATTGAGTTTGGCAATTTTTATTCGGTGCTTTCATTAATATTAAGCTTTCTATTTTTAGGGCCGGTTATTGCAATTGGTTTATATTCGATTAGCTGCCAACTTAAAGAAGGTAAGCAACCCATATTAGGACATTGCTTACGCGAAGGTCGGCGTCACTTTAGTAATATCGGCGTGTTTGTCATCATGTTAATGGTCGTGTTCTTACTTTGGGCGCGCGCAGCATCCGTACTCCATGTATTTTATCCTGTTGAATCAGACGCCAGTTTAGAAAGTTTTATAACCTTTCTAAGTATCGGTACCAGTGTTGGAGCGATTTTCTCTTTTATTATCTTTACGGCTAGCGCTTTTTCATTACCGATGATTATGGATAAGAAAGTAGATATGGTAACAGCGGTCGTGACTAGCGTGAATGCTGTGCTGCGTAATAAGAAAGCGATGTTGGTATGGGCGTTGTTTATATTTTTAAGCGTGGCATTAAGTGTTGCTACTGCCTTTATTGGTCTGCTAATATTTTTACCGATTATAGGTCATGCTACTTGGCACGCATACAGCGAAACAATTGATGCTAGCCAGTGGCCACGACATGATTAAAAAATTTTACTCTAACCCCAAACTAAACATCCGCATAACGGCTGGCATCACCTAACCATCGATGGATAAGTGGTTCAACTAATTCGGGATACTGGTTAACAATTTCTTCCGCTGCCGCACTGGCTTTTGGAATTAAATCCGCATCGCGTTGTAGATCTGCAATTTTTAGCATTTGCAAACCGGTTTGCCGCGTACCTAAAACTTCTCCCGGTCCACGTATTTCTAAATCTTTTTGTGCAATTTTAAAACCATCATTTGTTTTGCGCATTGTTTCTAAGCGTATGCGAGCATTTTGAGATAACTGCCCGTGATACATAAGCACACAGGCACTGGCTTTTTCACCACGACCTACTCGACCTCGCAATTGATGTAGCTGCGATAAACCCAAACGTTCTGCATTTTCAATCACCATTAAACTCGCATTCGGGACATCAACACCCACCTCGATTACCGTTGTGGCAATAAGCAACTGAAGTTCGGCAGACTTAAATGCTGACATGACCTGTTCTTTTTGTTCAGGTTTCATTCGTCCATGCACCAAACCGATATGTAAGTCTGGAAAAGCTTCAGTCAATTCTTTATAAGTATCTTCTGCCGCCTGACATTGTAAGACTTCTGACTCTTCAATTAAGGTGCAGACCCAATATACTTGCCGACCTTGTTGGCAAGCTTTAATAATACGCTCGATAATTTCCACTCGACGACTATCAGGCAACACAACCGTTTCCACAGGTGTTCGCCCTGGTGGTAGTTCGTCAATGATAGAACAATCCAAATCCGCGTAAGCTGTCATGCTTAAGGTTCTTGGAATGGGCGTGGCTGTCATAATAAGTTGATGCGGTGCTTTTGTATTTGCATTATTATCTTTATCCTTAATGCCCTTATCACGTAAAGCTAAGCGTTGATGAACACCAAACCGATGTTGTTCATCAATAACCACAAGCGCTAAGTTTTTAAAAATCACGTCCTCTTGAAATAATGCATGAGTACCAACTGCAAGACTAGCCTCTGCAGTAACCAACATATCCAATGCTTCTCGGCGTGGCGCAGCTTTGAGCTTGCCACTCAACCAAGCCACATTAATACCTAAAGGCTTAAACCACTCTGTAAAATTTTTATAATGTTGTTCAGCCAAAATTTCAGTTGGTGCCATAATGGCAACCTGATAACCCGATTCAATAACTTGTAAAGCAGCCAGAGCAGCAACAACTGTTTTCCCTGATCCCACATCGCCTTGAATTAAACGTTGCATGGGGAATGATTTTAATAAATCATGATGAATATCATTAACCACTTTATCTTGTGCATTAGTTAAAGAAAAAGGAAGGTTTTTAATAAATTTCTTATTGAGTTCTTTCGATACCTTAACAACACAGGCTGCATCCTCTTTCACTCGTTGACGTAACTGCCGCAAGCTTAGTATATGTGTTAATAATTCTTCAAAGATAAGGCGTTGTTTCATGGGATGTTTACTATCTTCCAAATCTACCAAAGAAACGTCTGGAGGCGGATAGTGTATAAATTTAATAGAGTCTTTTAATGAAGAGAATTTGAATTTATTTAATAAATTTTCTGGAAGATAATCATTTAGTGACAGCAGCTCTTTTTCTAATAATTCAAAAGCATGACTTACCATATTACGTAAGCTTATTTGATGTAAACCTTCAGTAACCGGATAAACAGGGGTCAGTGTTTCTTCTACAGACTCAGATATATGCTCATCTGCTTGAGCGTCAGTTAACACATTATATTCCGGATGAGCCATCTCCATATGACTACCGCTACGACGAGCTTCACCAAAGCAGCGAATCGTTTTGCCACGCTGCAAACTTTCCTTTTGACTATTATTAAAATGAAAAAACCGTAGAACAACTGATCCACTTCCGTCACGAACATGACAAAGCATCATTCGACGTCGACCAAACTTAATTTCTGTTAGTTCAATTTTTCCTTGAATAACCGCATGGTCGCCCGCTCGCAAGCTTCCCATAGGAATAATGCGAGTGCGATCTTCGTAGCGCAGCGGTAAATGAAAAAGTAAATCTTGAGCTGAGGTAATACCTAACTTAACTAGTTTTTCAGCGACTTTAGGACCGACACCTTTTATTTTTGTTATGGGTGTTAATGTAGAAGTGATTGTTTTAATTCCAATTATTCTATAACCATAATGGCATCCATTTCGACCTGCGCAGCCTTAGGTAATGATGCAACACCAATAGCAGCACGTGCAGGGTAAGGCTCTACAAAATATTCAGCCATTGTTTCGTTCACGATGGGAAAATGACTTAAATCCGTTAAAAATATATTAAGCTTTGCGATATCTTTTAAATCACCACCAGCTGCTTGTGCAACAGCTTTTAAATTATCAAATACACGTTTTATTTGAATTTTTATATCACCTTCAATTAGCTCCATTGTTTCTGGAATTAAAGGGATTTGCCCGGAAAGATAAACGGTGTCATTTATTTTAATTGCTTGAGAGTAAGTACCAATTGCTTGTGGTGCTTTATCTGTATGAATGACTTCACGTGTCATTTTATTCTCCTGAAAATAATTTTATATTTAATCGTTTTTTATTGTCTTACGCGATGTATTCTATCAACCATTTCTATATTTCTTAAGCGGCGCATTACTCGAGCAAGGTGTATTCTGTCTTTTACTTCTACGGTTAATGTCATCGTTGAGTGTATGCCGTCACGTTCTTCTATTTCAACATTTAAAATATTTGATTCTAAATCAGAAATGGTTGCCGCTATTGTCGCGAGTACACCTCGTTGATTTTTAACTAACAGCCGAATATAGGTTGAAAAATCACGCTTAAGATTCGGCTCCCATTCAACATCAATCCATTTTTCTGGCTTACTTTTGTAATCACTTAAGTTTTTACATGCTTGAGAATGGACTACAATACCTTTACCCGCGCTGATAAATCCAAGTATTGAATCCCCTGGGATAGGTAAGCAACATTTTGCAAAGGATACAACGGCACCTTCGGTACCTCGAATAGACAAAGGGCGACCTGATTTTATTTTATTATCATTATCAGCATCTTGAATTGGTTCGCTTGAACCCACCAAAGCACGAGCAACCATCATTGGGATATGATTACCAATTCCAACTTCGGCACAAAGATCATTAAAGGTTTTAAAATTAAATTCTTCCAGTACTTTCGATATAGAGCTATCTGAAATTTCCTCTAGCGATGAACTAAAAGCCTCCAGATTTCTATTCAATAATCGTCGACCTAATACTACCGACTCATCAAACTGTAAATTCTTTAGTAGTGCACGAATATTTGATCGAGCCTTAGCTGTTTTAACAAACTCTAACCAACCTGGGTTTGCTTGCGCACCCGGTGCGGTAATAACTTCAATTGTTTGACCATTATATAATTCGGTTCGCAGCGGCATTAAACGACGATTAATTTTTACTGCAACACATTGGCTACCCACATCGGTATGCACAGCATAGGCAAAATCAATTGCTGTGGCGCCTCGTGGTAAAACTAAAATATCACCAGAAGGCGTAAATACATAAACTTCATCTGGAAATAAATCAATTTTTACATTTTCTAAAAATTCCATTGAGTTACCGGCATGTTGCTGTATTTCTAAAACACCACGTAACCATTCACGCGCTCTAACTTGGGCATTATTCCCAGTTGTATCCATATCGCTTTTATATAACCAATGTGCGGCAATACCAGCTTCAGCAACACGATTCATATCTTCGGTACGAATTTGCACTTCAGTAGCGACACCATATTGCGTATACAAAATCGTATGTAATGACTGATAACCATTCGCTTTAGGTATCGCAATATAATCTTTAAATTTTCCCGGTACCGGCGTAAATAAATTGTGAACGGCTCCAAGCATGCGATAACACATATCCACATCATTCACGAGAATTCGAACAGCGTAAACATCCATTACTTCGCTAAAAGATAGTTTTTTATTACGCATTTTTTTGTACAGACTATATAAATGCTTTTGTCGCCCTACAACTTCGCCCGGTAATTTCATTTCTTCTAATCGGGTAACAATCGATTGCTCTAATTTACTGATGAGTTCTTTTCGATTGCCTCGTGCTTTGCGAACATTTTCTTTTAATATGCGGGCACGCAAGGGATATCTTGCTTGAAAACCTAAGTCTTCAAGCTCAAGACGCATTCTATTCATACCTAAACGATTCGCAATAGGCGCATATATTTCTAAAGTTTCAAGCGCAATACGTCTACGTTTATCGGGACGCATTACACCCAAGGTACGCATGTTATGTAATCTATCGGCAAGTTTAATTAAGATAACGCGAATGTCTTCAACCATTGCAAGCATCATTTTTCTAAAGTTTTCGGCTTGCGCTTGCGCCTTACTTTCAAAGGTAATCGTTGTGAGCTTACTTACACCATCAACAAGCAATGCCACTTCTTCACCAAATTTTTTAGTAATGGTCTCTTTACCGTGTTTGGTATCTTCAATAACATCGTGTAATAACGCAGCAATAATACTGCGATGGTCCATTCGCATTTCGGCAAGTATTTGGGCAACTGACAAAGGATGGAAAATATAGGCTTCGCCACTCATTCGTCGCTGGCCTTCATGTGCCTCAGCACTAAACAAGTAAGCTTGGTAAACTTCGGTAACTTGGTCTGTCTCAAGATACTCATCCAAGATCTCGCAAAGATGGCCTATTCGAAATGAAATAGGTTCTATTTTTGGATTAGCGAACTCCCCCGGCTGGGGAAGGTCTTGCATGGATTTGACGATAATCAGGGTACTCCCTAATTAACTATAGATGAATGAGGCTGAACGACATTATATAACCTATATAACATGTCGCTTCTCGTTTGGTGGTAACTGTATTTTATTTATCTTCCGTAGGCGTTGAATCTGTTGTGCTATCGGAATCTGTTTCAGTTTTAGATTCTTCCACAACTGGAGGAGCACCTAAATCAACGGCAAGGGCAGCAGCAAGGGCAGCAGCAACATCAATCTCACCTTCGTTTTCAGTTGTTGTAGCAGCGGCTTCGCCTTCAGTGCCACTTAATTTCGCTTCCAACTCTGCAGCTTCTAACTCAGCGGCAGCTTCTTCTTCGCTTGCCCATTCTGTGCTTTCAACTTCTTGCTCGTCTAAAATAGCTGCATCAATTAATCCTTCAGCGATTTCCCGTAAGGCAACAACTGTCGGCTTATCATTTTCGACTTCAACTAATGGCTCAGCCCCCTGGCTAATTTGTCGAGCACGTTTTGAAGAGATTAATACAAGCTCAAAACGATTTTTTACATTTTCTAAACAATCTTCAACGGTGACACGTGCCATGTAATTTTACTCCGAAAATCAATAACTTAATAAGAATATCTGAATATTTTAGGGGCTGAAACAGCCTAAAATTTGAACCTAATATTATAACGCCATATTCAGCAGATCGCTAGCTTAGGCGACTGATCTTTAGAAACTACCTATATATAAGGTATCAAGGGTTATGCTTTAACTAAGGCCGTTAATGTAGATTGCTCAGCTTTAGCTAAAACATCAAGCCGTTGTCGTTGAGCGAGTACAATCGCTCGGAGTTGTTGCGTCGCTACATCAAATTCGTTGTTAATAATGACGTAATCAAATTCAATATAGTGCGCCATATCACTGGTGGCATCCTGCATGCGCCGCGCGATAACATCGGCTGAATCTTGACCGCGTGAATTCAACCTCTGCTCCAAAGCTTTTCGAGATGGCGGTAAAATAAAGACTGAAATAGCGTAAGGCATTAACTTTCTAACCTGTTGGGCACCCTGCCAGTCAATTTCCAAAATAACGTCTTCACCTTGGCTTAAGCGATCTTCTAATGCTTTTTGTGAAGTCCCATAATAATTATCAAAAACTTTCGCATGTTCCAAGAAAGTACCGGCTTTGACCATTTTTTCGAATTCTAATTTATCAATAAAATGGTAATGCACACCATCTTCTTCACCAGCACGCATATCGCGAGTCGTATGAGAAACGGAAACACCAATGCCAGTAGTGGTTTCCAGTAAAGCCTCAACTAAACTTGTTTTACCTGCACCAGAAGGCGCTGAGAATATATATAATTGACCGCTAAAAGGTGATTTTATTGGCATGTTTTTTACTCGATTTAAAAAATTCTATTTTATAAGCTAAAGCCTAGAGAGTCTATCAAGTGTATATCAATATCGGTGTTAGTTTTGCCTCCATATTTTAAGTCTATTTATCTCTACACATTGAGCTAGGTCACATAAAGCTAGATTAAATTGATTATCTTTCCCTTATTCTAAATTATAATACGACTTCTTAAATTCCTTCTGCCACGTTATTGTGGCAATAAGTCATTAAAATATACTTGGGCAAACAGTACAGCTCGGAGAAATACAATGAGTAGCGATACACCTGAAAACAAAAACTCACCTGAAAAACAAGCACCTGCTGTTAAAAAGAAGACTGCCTCTAAAAAAGCATCGACGGATAGTAGCACCCAAGCTATTTTAGCACTCAAAGAAGGACTTATTTCTTTACAGAAACAAAATGATGCGCGGATGAGCGAGCAAGAAAATAAACTTGCTGAACTTTATCAGGGACTGGAAAGCACTTTTAAACGAATACATCAAGATACAAACGAACGCAAAACAAACAATAGTTCATCATTTGATTCTCTCTCCGACACGATTATTCGCTCTAGCGAAGAAATGCGTAAAGAATATGAAGAAATGGAAAGGCTACAAGAGAAACGTTTAAAAGCTGAGAACCAACAATATAGTCACAGTATTACGCGAACAAAAATAATCGCTATACCTGCAATCGTTTTAGCTTTTGCTGGGTTTATTCATATGTTTTATACCGTAAACGTAATGGAAAAAGCAATGTCGCAAATGTCAAAAGACATGACCTATATGCGAAAAGATATGAGTTCTTTAACGCATAATATTTCTGGCATGCGCCAAGATATGAATGTGCTAACGCACAATGTTGCACCTGCTATGAATGGCATGCGTCGAATGATGCCGTGGTCACCTTAAGTTTTATTGATTGAACTATTTGCAAGTCTGTTAGATTCTCATCGAGAAAGCTATGTAAGGAATCTGAAGGAACATATTTTTCACTATCCTTATTTGGATAATATTTAATTACAAGAAGACACAAGCGTTATCTACCAACCAATTAACACCCCTTCTAAATATTTGTTATACCCTTTGTATTCAGCATTATTTGTTTTCGTAAATGAGCTCGCATTAACTTCAGCAAAGCGGTCTACTATACCTTGTAAAACTTCAACGCCATCAGCAGATAATAGTCCTTTAGAAATTTTACGTTTTTCTTTTAGGCTTAAACGAGAGCTTGCCGTTATCGCCTGGTTGGGTAATGTGCTACTGCGAAATAAAACCTTTAACTGATCTCGTTTATGTTCTGAAAGCTGTGTTTTGTAATAAGAGCCACGCAACATAGCTGCGGTACATTTTTTATTTTCAAAAGCTTGAAAAACTTTTCCCATTCCACCTTTTATACCTTTTACGCGTGGCTGTATAACAGGGTTTGAAAATGAAGCTAAAAACGACAAAGAAGATAAATTTGGCGGTGAGATACCACAAAAGTATTTCCCCGTTAAATCTTTACTTTTTTTCAAACTAGAATTATTTGCATCTGCAACCAACATAAAATCTAGTTTTCCAGGTAGCTTAACAAGCACTTCATGCTTAAGATGTTTTAATCGCCAAGAAATAAAATGCGGCCCATCAAAAATAATATCGTATTTATCGTTACGCATATCCATTTGGTACTTAAACCAATTTTTAGAGTGTTTATAGGTTACTTTACGACCAAGTACTGAACTCAGATATGCCGCAATAGGCTCATAGAGCTTATTTCCTTCCGTCACAGATTCTCGCGGTGGCGCGGATAAAATCAACTCAGATGCAATAGCAATATTAGATATGAATAATAAGATGAGTAAAACGCAAATACGTTTAAAGGAGTTAAATAATTCCATTTATAAACCCTACAATTTGAAAGAATGAGGACTCTAACACAAACTAATTTAAATATATTTGATGTGGCTCACCGTATTTAATAATTATTTATTGATTAAATATGCTTATTCTATATTTTGAACCTGCTCACGCATTTGCTCAATTAATACCTTTAAATCAACAGACGCTTTTGTTGTCGCTACGTCAATAGATTTTGAGCCTAATGTATTAGCTTCACGGTTAAGCTCTTGCATTAAAAAATCTAAACGCCGGCCAACAGGTTTATTTTGTTTTAATACACTTTTTACTTCACTTAGGTGTGCACCAAGACGATCGGTTTCTTCGGTAACATCCATTTTTTGGGCGAGTAAAACAATTTCTTGTTCAATGCGTTTATCATCTAGCTCAATATCTAATTCGGCTATTCGTGTAATTATTTTTTGTTTACGCGATTCTAAAATTTGAGGTATGATTTTTTCAACATCGTTAATTATATTTTCCATAGATTCACAACGTTCAAGCAACATAGCCGCTAACTTATTACCTTCAACTTTTCTTGCTTCCACAAATTCAGTTAGTATTTGCCCTAAACATGTTAATACGGTTGCCTGCAGATCTTTTGCATTAACTTCTGGTGCATCTATTACACCTGGCCAACGTAAAATATCTAAAGGATTAATCTTATCTGCATTCGACAATTTTGTTGCAATATCTTCGCTCGCCTTTGCTAGCTGCTGCACCAGAGGCATATTAAGTTGAATGCTGGAAATCTCTTTTGCTACTGTATTCAAGTTACTACGAATACTAAGCTCAACTTTACCGCGGCTTAGCTGTTGCGCTAAATTTGTTCTTATTTTTTGCTCTAATGTGCGAATCTCTTCTGGAGCACGTATCGAAATATCAAGATAGCGGTGATTGACACTCCGTAGCTCAAGTGTAACAACTATGTCATCTGTTGATATTTCATTTCGCGCGAAGGCAGTCATGCTTTGAGTCACGTCACAGTCCTATTTTGAGTGGTCAGTATCAAAATTACGATACCTTATATATAGTTCCATTATCATATATATTTATTCACCCAAAAACAGCTATAATTCAAAAACATGACTGACTTTGAGCACGAACTTCCCCCCAACACCATTGTAGATAACTACACGATTACCCGCACCTTAGGTGGCGGTGGTTTTAGTCTTGTGTATCTTGCTAAAGATAATACCTACAATAAGGATGTTGTGATAAAGGAATACATGCCAACAAAATTGGCTACACGTACCCAAAACTTACATATAAGTGCACTCAATTCTAATTGTGGAGATAAATTCGGCCACGGCCAACGCTTGTTCTTTCAAGAGGCCAATACACTTTCAAATTTAAAACATCCGAACATTGTTAATGTGATTAGTTTTTTCCGCGCCAATGGTACCGTCTATATGGTGATGGAGTACGAAGAAGGTATCAACTTACAAAGTTACATCAAACGCCATGATGGTAAGATGAGCGAAGATTTTATTATGGCCGTTTTTTTACCACTACTTGATGGCTTAGAAACCATTCACAAAAATGGATTGCTTCATTTAGATGTAAAACCCGGTAATATCCACTTACGTGAAGGAGCCAGTCCATTATTGCTCGATTTTGGCGCCGCACATGAAATGATGCAGACACGCCAATTTCAAGCTAACCAGGTTATTACCCCTGGCTTTTCTCCAATAGAGCAACTTGATCCCGGTGGGTACGTGGGCCCATGGACTGACATTTATGCAATTGGTGCGACAATACGCGCTTGTATTGAAGGCGCTCCCCCATTACCTTCAACCAAACGTCGTGAACGCGATACCTTAAAACCAGCAGTGAATGCCTTTAAGAAAAAATACTCTAAGAATTTACTGCAGGCGATAGATTGGTCAATGGAAGTTGATCCCATTCTTCGCCCGCAAAACATTCAAAACTTTAGGGAAGCATTAACTAACCCTAAATCACATCTCAGTCGTTAAATTATTTATAAGTAAACTATGCAATTTGAAGTAAGCCAAATAAGCCTACAAGGCGATAGAAAAAATAACCAAGACCGCGTGGGCTATATTGAATATGACTATGGTGCCGTTTTAATTTTGGGTGATGGCCTTGGTGGTCGACCGAAAGGCGAACTTGCAGCACAAACGCTTATTGAAACTGTAGAAAAGGCATTAAATAATTCACCGATGC
>Ga0316209_1001963_pt1 | contig 18377 bp, 17 predicted proteins | sample 6monopyrite_MG_FD_204945 | JGI IMG/M metagenome (GOLD analysis project Ga0316209, IMG submission 204945) | Microbial mat bacterial communities from mineral coupon in-situ incubated in ocean water Damariscotta River, Maine, United States -... | ecosystem: Environmental > Aquatic > Marine >...
TGCTGTTGCTTCAGAGTATTTTTTTGAACGTCAAGATTTGCTAAGAAAGAAACCCCCTGAATTATATAAAATGTTGGTTAAATGTTTTAATCAGAAATAGATTGAATTTAATCATTTCCTTTAAAAATATTTATACTCAACTATAATACGATTAATCACCTTTATGAGGTTCTTGATTTAATATATAGTATATATGCTAAAAAGTAAAAACCCTTTAAAACATACGTTTTAAAGGGTTTTGGTGAGATTTGTTAATCTCAAAGCGGAGAAAGAGGTAAGTGAACCTCTCTCGTAATGCCTTTATTTATTGGTGTTTCAGTCCTGTACCATTATGAGGTCACCTAATAGGTCACCTTTCAAACCTTGAATAAAGATACAAAATTTACTTGATTAAACCTTGTACTTTACTGATTTCAAAGCCCATAAAGTCGCAAAATTCATCGATAGTAACTAACTGGTGAGATTCTTTGTTTAGGTGTTCTTTAATCTTCTTGATTATAGTTCTACCATAACGCTCACTTTTGCCTGTTACCACTTGCACGTCTTTAGGGTAAATACAGATTCTACTCATTCGCTTTAAATTTAAAATTAATACTCTAACTATACTTTATCTATACTGTTGCTATAAAGCTCTTATATACAATATACGATGATTATCCCATTGAAAAAACTATCATTTTCGGAAGTTTTTGTCAAGTTATAAACACTTCGGAAGTGCCTATGAACATTGATGTTGTAATGGTCGTATATTTGATATAATTCATCAAAAAAATGTATATGTTATGGCAAAATTAAAAGGTATTATTAAGTTAGAAGGAACGTTAGACAATTTAACTTTTTACAAAGCAAAAGAAGGCTATTTAGTAAAGACCAAAGGAGGTGTTTCTAAAGAGCGTATTCAAAATGACCCAGCTTTTGAACGTACTCGTGAAAACGGTTCAGAATTTGGTAGTTCTGCATCATCTGGAAAGCTATTAAGAACTTCTGTTAGAAACTTAATGATTAGAGCAAAAGATAATCGAGTTTCAAGTCGTGTCACTCAAAAAATGACACAAATTAAAAACTTTGATACAACCTCTGTGAGAGGTCAAAGAAATGTAGCTACAGGATTAGCAACACCAGAAGGTAAAGCCACATTAAAAGGCTTGGATTTTAATAATAGAGCTATTTTAAGTGCTGTATTATTTGCTCCGTTTACTATAGATGGTGCTACAGGAGAAATTTCAATTCCAGATTTAAATCCTATGAATGATATTGCTTATCCAAGTGGTGCAACTCATGTAAGTTTTACGTCTGCTTTCTTAAAAATTGACTTTGATACAAAAGAAAATTCAATTGAGTACAGTCCAACTGTAAATATTCCGATTGATTCATCTTCTGCAACTCAAACACTAACTCCAGCAGGTGTTCCAACAGGCACAGGAAATGATATATTCGTTTTATTAGTTGAGTTCTTCCAAGATATAAATGGAGTTCAATATCCCCTTAAAAATGGCGCATACAACGTTTTAAACATCGTTGAGGTAGCATAAGTTTCATTCTGACCTTTGAAGCTGAAAAGAGTCCTATGATTTTATATTATAGGGCTTTTTCTTTTGCCATTAATTTTTAAAGAAAAGAAAAAAGAAAGCCAATGTAAAAGGTAGCGTGGATGATGCTGTCAAGGTTTTTGGATAAAAGTTTTTTGCACTTAAATGATAAAGCATAATACTATGGTTACTTAAAAAACTTTTATGCAAAACCCGTAGGGCTTGACCTTTATTGCATTAAGCGTTGGCTGAAGGAAGCTACCTATATTTGCTGATTTTTTTATTTTATATTAACTATAAACTTTATTATTATGGAAAATCCTTTTGAAATTATTAATCAACGATTAGAACGTATTGAGAAGCTACTTGAAAACATAAATGTATTCATTAGTAGAGATGAAAACAAAGTTATATTACCAAAGGTTATGAATATAAAACAGCTTTCAGACTATTTAGGTGTATCTCTTTCTTATATATACAAATTAACAAGCACTCATAATATCCCACATTCTAAACGAGGGAAAAGACTTTATTTTGATAGGGAAATAATCAATACTTGGGTATTGGAAAATAAAATTTGGACTCAAGATGATATTGAAAACCAAGTAAGCGATTATTTAAGTAAAAACAGAAAACACTTTTAGGGGAATTAACTCTTAAAAAAATAGGTTTATGTTCTTATGTGAGCGTTGGATGGTGCGATTGTATGTGTAGCGTTTAAATTGTTATGTAATAACATAGCATTTAACAAGCTACTTATACAGGACTTTTAAGCAATAGTGTTTTGCTTTTTTGAGGCACGAGAAATAAGCAATATACTATGCCATAACTAAATGTTTATTAAACCTGTTTTTTTTTATAACCTATTTATTGGGTGGTGGGGAAAGTGGACTAAATATTTGGTTAACGAAATGAAACAAACAAAGACTTGAGGTAAGGAATACTTGGACTTAACGATGGTTTTGTGCAGTTGAATGAGATAACTAATATTAGTTTAATAGTTTTTGTTTTTTAGGAATAAAAGTGTAAACCATATAAATTATAAAGAAGTAACTTAAATAATCTAATGAAAACTCCTCTTCATAAAGTAATTCTAATGAGTCTTTATCCAACACTTTATTTATAAACTTTTTGGCATCAGCAGGTTTAATAAAATCGTGATGACTATAAATATCATAATTTAAAACTTCATCAGTCATTTTTATTTCTAAATCATCATAATTACCATTCATAAAACGATTTGCGAGTTCTCCTTTGCTATAGGCTTCCATACGACCCCATTTATCATCACCTTGCCAAAATTGTAATATTTTAAAGGTTTCAGAAAGCGTGAATGCTCTATTAGTTGAGAGACCAAGTTTGTCTAAATGTAAATCAAAATACTTATTAAAAGTTTTTTTCTCCTCTAATCCTGTAAGAGCACGTAAATCTTTTTTTGATATATATTTTTTGTTATTAGAAAGTTCAAAAATTAGTTTTAATAGAAACTCCTTATCTATTTTTTCTCTTTTGTTTTTTAGAAATTCATGAGGAATTATATTTGCTATATAGAAAATGTAAATAATTTTTCTTTCAATTTCATCTATTCTTGAACAGAAAAAAGCGGATAGAATAAAGCCTAACTTTACTCCATTTCTTTTATTATAATATGGATTGAAAATATTATCTATTAGCATACATAAAACATCTCATCATAGCATTAAACTGATGATGAGATGCGAATTTAATAAATTACATTAGTTTTCTTCTCTTGAGTTCCAATATTCATCATTGTTTGGATTCAATTGATTTGAATGATTGTCTAAATCATCTTGAGAGTACTCATAGTCTTTGTCTAAAGCCATAATAAATAAGTTTAAAGATTAATAAATATTTGAATTGCTAAATTAGAGTAGAGTGCAGGTTATAAAAAAGAAATATTCCACGATAGCAAATATTTTGATTTTAGTTCCAATTTAAGCGTTGGAGTAGTGGCTATTTTACATAATGGAGTTATGGTACAGAAATTAAATGAATGTTGCCATAACTACCCGTTATGTAAATATAGCTTGGGTGATGCGTAGGCGAGGGGAACAACACAAAAGACAGAGGTTTGTTGCTTTTCGCAATAAACTGGGTTTTGGGTTGTGGGGGAATTGTTATGCAGAATCTTTAAGCAATTCTTCCAACTTCAATTTTAATTCTTTAGAAATTGGATATTTTTTAATCTTTAATAGAATAGTTTCTTTTGATTCCCCTTTATCTAAAAGACCTTTTATTGTACCTGAATATATCTTTTCAAATCCATATTTAGAAATTGCTCTTGAAATTATAAGACTAAAACCTAAAACACCAATGCCTGCTATCATTCCAAATCCGAAACCTATTGTTGATAGGGCTACAGTAATTGCCGCTGCACCTGCAAAACCACTTGTTGATATTGCTACAAGTAGAATTAAACCTGGAATACCAAGACCAACTAAATTTTCAATTAGCTTAACTAATTTCATAATTATGTATATTTTATAAATTAATAAAACTGATTTTCTTCTTAAACATATTTTATATACTTTGGGTTTTTATTGGCAAAATCTTGAATTGATTTTGACAACGGAGATTCCATATTTTCAAGCTCCAAATAACAGGTATCTATTGCTCTTGTTAAAGCCATTAAAATCCAAGTTGCTGCATACATGTTTTTTCTTTGGGTAGTAGTCAGAAGTACATTCTCTAATAAAAAATTGTCTGCTTCATCTTCATTATTCTTGTTGTTAAAAAAATGGTCTATCCCAAAACAAAGAACAGACCAAGCTTCAATACCTCTGCAAGATTCGTAATATATAGACCTTACAGATAAAGAGCCTGGTACACTTTGTTTTCTTTTATCTACATTTCCAGTTGTATTCCAAAACCTAAATAATGCAATTTGTTTTGATGCTTCCTTTATTAAACTCCATTCTTGCTTTACTTTAGCTGAATCTTCTTTAATTACATCAAACTCATTTATCTTAATATTTTTAGATGATTCAATATCTTCTATATCGGACAAATTATCGTTATAATTTTTCCTTTTCGTTATATCTGAAGGACATAACAATAATAAAGATTCATAAGCTGTACAGCCTTGTCTTTCTCCTAAAGAGTTGAGTTCACGAATTATATTTATTTTATTCTGTAAATTTCCATTATAATTTTTATCAATGATTATTTGCCCATGATCTTCTGTATCTAATGGCTCAACATCTAAATTAATTCCAAATGATTCGGCTACATGATTAGCTAAATGTGCTATAGCTGGTTTCATTCGAAATGATTTTCGTTTTTTAGCATAAGTATACATAGGTATATTTTGAGCTTGTGATACATACCATTTACATGTAGTAGAATATCTAATTAATTGTTCTTCTCCGCCATTTGCAATTACTATATTATTATAGCCAAATATTGACAATAAAATATCCTTTTCGTACGAATGACAATCTTGTGCCTCATCTAAAAATAACATTCTACCTTTTCTAAAACCTCCAATACTTCTTTTGAAACTGGATTTGAGTTTTTTTAAATCATACTTTTTACTTGTAGGGTTTTCAAGTAAGCTATCACTTCTGTCAAAACCAAAAATGGGTGCTAATAAGTCTGGTTTATTAGTAATATCAAAATCATCAATATAATCATCTAAATTACCAATAGCCTGTAAAATCCTTTCTAATACTTTATGATAATCTTCTAAAAAGACCTGTGAATTTAATAGGTTATTGACTTGCTCTTGTTTTTGCTTTTTAAATTTTTCAATCCATACACCTATTGATTTCGTAGTATCAAATCTATTACATTTATTATTATCAAGAAACTTAATAAAGTCTAAAGCTTCCCGTTTTAAACCTTCGTCAAAATCTTTATTTGTTTGAACATACATCTTAAATTTTGCAATATTAACTTTAGGTTCAGAATTATTTATTTTAATAAAATAGTTTTTAATAATACCTAATCGTTTATCTAAAGTTGTCATCAATTCAGAAATACGTTGCGCAGACATCAATGTTAAAACTCCTAATTTCTTTGCCAAATTGTAAAAGAACTTATGAAGTGTGAATGTTGTTGTAGAGCCTTTAAGACTTCTTTCTTCTTCAGATAATATATTTTCAAAACTCCTTATCTGTTTTGCAAGATCATATACTAATAAATGATTGTATGTTAAAAAAGTAGCTCTACTTCCTTCACGGCTTAAATTAAGCATCCATTTTAATAGGTCTGACGATTTTCCTGTACCTGCTTTTCCTTTTACTTCAACCAAGACTTCACCAATATTGTCATAAGCCTTTTGAGAAGCAGCATCAAATTTATTTTGTATTCTATCTATTTTCTTTTTGGTGATATATCCTAATTCACTATCCTTTGAGGCTTGTTCAAATAAATTCCTAATATCATAATCAAAATTTATACTATATTTATTCCATTCAGAGTAACCAGAATACCTAACATATTTATTTTTAGCGATACATTTTTCTATTAAGTCAAACGTGAAGTTTTTTGAAGCTATAAGATATTTATCAACTTCAGTCACTTTTTTATTTATAATCCAAAACACTGGATGTACTGTAATTCTATTTCTTTGAAATTTACATGCATCTGCAAGATAATTTGTTAATGCCCACTTTAATTTTTCAGCATTATCCTTAAAGTCAATTAATATATCATCAACCGCTAATTCAGAATTAGATAATTCTATGACTTCATTTTTATAATCATTAACTATTGAAACAGCTATTAATGTATTATGTAAATAAACAGAATCTTCTTTAGTTTGTATTTTATAATAACTATTATGAATATCTGGTATTCTTATCAATAAAAGAAAATCAATATTAGCTTGAGAGTGAACAGAAACAGGGAAGTTATTTAAAACAATTACCTCCACTTTTTTACATGTGCCACTTAATTTCTCAATAATAGTTTCCTCAAGTAAATCATAATTTAAATTAATATTAGAGCCATTAATTTTAGAAAAAGTAATTTCCATATTAATTTAAAGTCATTTAAAGGTTATAAAAGAAACCTAATTTAGTAAAAACTTGGGATATATGATTTTGGCATTATAAAAGGCATGGTTAATCTTGCTTGAATAGTTTGATTAAAATGATAATTACTAAAATTAGTAATCTCAAAAAAATCCTTTCTAACAGGCTCTGAATCTAAAGTATAAATAAAACCAAAGGGAGCAAAAGTAATCTCTCCCATAAAACAAGGGTTGCCGTTTGAGAGTACCATTGCCCAACCATTTCTTATACTTTTAGAAGTTGTATGGTACATGTAAACTCTTAAGCCATTAGGCAAATCTTGAGATTTTTTATTCAATATAAACGCTTTTAATCCATCTAAATCTAATAAGTTATCACTTGTGTCAATAGCCATAAACATTGACAAGACTTGTTTTAAAACATTAAGAGGTTGTATAGCATATTCAAATGAAATATATTTTGAGGCATGAACTCTGTAACATAAAGCAGCTGTGCCCATATAAGCTAAATTTCTATAACTTTTACTATACCAACTCCCTGTATTATTATTACAAGTTTTACATAGATAATAACCACCTGCTCCTTGATTGCTTCTAATGCGTTTTCCGAAAAGATGATTATCTTTTTTATGGAGATGTATAGATTTTTGAAGGTATATAGGAGAACTGTTAAAGGCGCTTTGAGGAGGTACATGTTCAAATGTGAGTTTTTTAATTTCTCCACAGATTCTACATGTTCCTTTCATATAAAATATATTATATCAAGACTCTCCTTTTAAATCAAATGCCACTCCTGCTTTAACTATATCAGTAACATTTATTGTTGGCAGTAAGAAATCATTAAAAGTCGTGTTCTCTGTTTTGCTATGTAATACTCCTCTTGCTGTACCAATAGTTAGCATAATTAAATGACGAATAAACCCTACAGGTAATGTAATCTTTGTTTTATCCTTATTCATAAAATCATTCCATGCTTCTTCAACAATTTTGAAATGACATGCAATTTCAAGTACTAAAAAAGGTGTTTTATTTTGGTAAAATGCAGGGGACACAAAAACAGCTACCATTTTATCTTTTTCATTGATACCATACTTTGAGTTTACACTAAACTGTACATCTTCTCCATCACTAAAAGCAGACTCAATTATTGCGAATTGTTCGGTAGTTACTTTTTTTAGTGAAAAACCTATTTTGTCTGACATTAGGCTACTTTTAAATGATTTGTATTTGGACGAATGTAAGTTGATTCTTCCACCATTTCGTTATAATCAAAGCAATATTTATTGTCGTCTTTAAGTAATTTGCTAAAATGGTATTGAAACATCATCATTTCTTCTATTTTAACAGTTACGGTTAAAGCGTCCTCATTAGATATAACTTCATCAGCAAAGGTTTCTTCTTTAGGAACTTCAATAAGTTTGACGCCTATAATCTTACCAACTTTAGTTATGGTATCAATTCCTAACCTTTCTTTGCCTTTTAAAAGCTTACTTACATATTGTGGTGTACAATCTAAAGCTTCAGCTAATTCTTTCTGGTTTTTTGGAAAAGTTCCTGTTTCCTTATTTGCTTTTAAGGCAGACATTACCTTAACTGCTATTTTAAAAGATATATCAAGCCATTCTTCATTCTCTTTTCTCCATTTAGCTTTTTCAAGCCAACCAGATTTCTCTTTTGAAACTAACTTTTTGAATTTATCTAATTTATTATCTACCATGTTCATTATTAATGTTAAAAGAATATTTCTTGAAAACTATCGTCATCAATTACTCCCTCATCTTTGAGGTAATCTCTACATTTATTGATTTTTTTTAACTCATCATTAGTATGATCTCTGTCTTTCATTAGGTGTTGGTTGTCCAATTTAATGGTTCCACCTGTGATTACATAATTGTTATCATCTATTTTAATTGCGTATAAACGTAACCATCTATTACGTGCTTTTTGCCTTGGAAGAAGTTTGTCAGTATATTCACTGTTATCAAGGTTTTTAAATAATTCATTTAATTGATTCGGTTCTTCATTTGCCAGTTCAATTAATTTATCTCTCAAATACTTTGCCTCTTTTTGAACTTTTTCAATAGCTTGTTCTATTGAGATATCAATATCTTTTTTGTTTTTATCAAAAAAATCGAAAAGATACATAGGGTCTGTCCATTCATCAAACACTCTCTCCAATTCATCTGGTAATTCATCAGAGATTTTGAATGCATATAAACATGGTACAAATGTATCAATTATTTTCATTAAATCAACCTGTAGGTTTATTTTTTTGTTTTATTTAACTATAATGTTACTCTATTATTGCATTTCAAAGACTATTACAAAGTTTTTCAACTTGTTTATATAATAGCTTTGTTCTTTCTACTATAAATCCTTCAAAATCATCATTCTTTAAAAGCTGTATCATATCTTCACTAATAAATTGTGACTTCATAATCACTTTAAATTCTTCTTCTTTCCCTGCGTTTTTATACTCGTCTTCGAAAGCAGTGATATATTCACTCGGTAATTTCGAGCCAATTTTATTATTGTTTGTTTCTTTCGTTAATAATGCAATGTTTGCTATGTTATTAATTATATCTTCATATTTATGACTTTCAAATTGTTTTACAATTTGTTTACCCAGTACCGACTTTTTAGGGAAAATATGATGTTCTTCCAATTTGTTTTTACCAGAAACACTTCTTGAAGGTTTAAATCCGTTATAAAAATCTTTAGCGTGATTGGATTTTAACAACAATATTATTGCTCTATAAATTTGCTGACTCTTATTTGAATAATATGCATCAAATAATTTCAAATCATTTACAGAGGTATTTGCTATATAATTAAAGCTTCTGGTATTTTCGTTAATTACCTTTTGTAGTTTTTGGTTGTAATCCGTTTTTGGGTCAATTAATAATGTGAAATCTTTTGCGATTCTTTCACTTTGTGCTCCAGGATAACGATTTTTTAATAGTGTATTCCAGAACCATGATTTCAAAAACTCATTTTGTTGAACATCTAAAGTTTTAAAATGTGATATGGCTCCAGCTAAAAATTTCATCAATGGATTATATCTGTTTAATTCTGAAGTTTCAATAAAGAAATGTTGATTCATAAACTGAACTAAAGCATGGAATTTATCATGCAACAGCTTCATATTAGTTATCAGTAATTGGGTATTCAATTTTAATACTTCACTACCTATAAATTTTTTTTGTAACATAATGGTAGTAAGTTGTAGCATATCCTTATTGTCCACCAATAAATCTACTTTATCGAGTTCTAAATTTTCTATATTATCAAAATAATTACTACTAACTGCTCCTGTATAATTTATAATATTATAATATGTTCGTAAATCAAAATATCCTTCATCAAATTTACGATAGGTTTTGGCAACCATAATATCGAAAATAGACAGTTTTGTATTTTTAGTATTGATACGCTCAAACACTTCCAAAACCTGTTCTAAAGAGCCTTTTTGCTCGATTTCGTAAACTTTCCGATAAAGAATGTCTTTTTCTAATTCTTTAAGTTTTTTATTATAGTCATTTTTAAAACGAAGCATTTTTATTTCTTCGTCTTGATCTTCAGTATCAAACCAAGCTTCTACTTCCTCGTCATTAAAATTATATGCGTGTTTAATTTTTACAAAACGATGCCCAAATATTCCATACAACTCCCTTTCCGAATATTCTTTAAGCATTATTGGTTTTTGTGGGTCTTGTTTGTTATCGAGTTTTTCATCATCATATACCCATCTTAATTCTGGATCTTCGCCTTTGTATTCAGAATCCCAATAGAGATTTAGATTTTCTTTTTTACGTGTATTATTTCCTCTATATATATCTTTATTTGTAAATGACAATGTTAAAGCTGTTGTACGCTGTTGACCATCTAACAAATAGGTGACATCTTCTTGTTTATCCTCTGGGATTTTAATGTCCTTAACTTTTGCACCAACGGCACGTCTTGCCAATTCGTCACCACCTTTCCAAATAAGAATGGAACTTATGGTATAGTTACGTTGTAAACTATCAATTAGCAAACGTACTTGGTTTTTATCCCATACAAACGGACGTTGAAACTCTGGTAGCCATACTTTTTCTTTATAGGCTACATCTATTAAATCTTTTACATTAAAGTCTTTATTGGTGTTACTCATAATAGTTAGTCTCTTTTTAAACCTATTTCATATCTTTTAATATATCAATCAACTCTGCTATTGTTCTTGCACCTTCAAGTTTATCACTTTCAAAAACCATAAAGTACCTGTAGTTGTCTCCAGCCTTACTTGCCCATTTTTCACCTAAACTTAATTTCTGTTGGCTGTCTGAACCATCTAAATGGTCTCCTTTTGTTTCTATTAAAATAGTTTTGCCATTCTTCATTTTAACAATAAAGTCTGGATAATGATTAATAAATCCATTTAGTTGAAATCCTTTCCCACGCTCTAAATTTCTGTGCCAAAAAACCACGCTATCTAAATTGGCAACCTCATTTATTACTTTCTTTTCAAAAGGGTTTATTTCTCCTTCTTCTATGTAAAGATTTTTTGTAATTCCTTGCACTGTGTTTTTAGGACTAATCCTATGTGGAAATTTAAAGGTGGGCTTGCAAACTACAGAGCCTTTATCTAACATTCTAATAAATTGCTGTTCTGCATAACTACTGGCCAACTCTTTAATTCGTTTTTTAAATATGTCGGCATATACTATTTCATTATTTGCTATTTCAGCTATTTTATCACTGTCTAAAGGCTCTAATATTTTCTTTATATAAGCTATTATTTGAGGTTCAGGAATTTCATCTATATGCTTAATAATTTTGTTTAACCTACCTGCTATTTGATTAATTTTAGCTTCTGGAGACAGTGTAGATATATATTTAATAAAAGCATCTTTTACATTTTCTCGTTCTTTTCTATATTCTGGAACAGACTCGTTTACTCTTATTTCTGTTAAATCAACACGGTACATTTGTGATGCTGTTCGTGTTAATTCAATTTTACTTTCTTCTTTATCTAAATCAAAACCCTTTAACAATAACCCTTTAGATAATGCAACATAATTTTCTTCTTCAATTAATGAAGGTGTCGTTTTTATAAAAAATGAAGGAAGCATAACATCTTTTGCTTCTTTACGAAACGTTTCCTTTATTTCATACGACTTGATTTTATCTTTCAATTCGCTTGGTATTAAATTATCGTATTTCTCTAATTCTTCTATTTTCTTTTCAAATTCTGTATTTGTGGTATATGCTAAATCGAGAATATCATTTAATTGTTCTTTACTCTTTTCTGTTTGAGATAATTCTTTAATTTCATTAGGATTAATTACTACTTCATTAGTGCCTGAAGTGTCATTTGAATCTTCAGAGCTTTGTGCTTTACCAAATAAATCTTCAAAACTCACTGAATCATCAATTTTACTTTCTTTAGGCTCTATCTGTTTTTCATTTACACGATAGTCTTTTGCGCTAAATCCCGACTTATTTAGTCCTAAAATTATCTTATCTAATGTGCTTAAAAAATTAGTTGAGGATGTAAACACATACGAATAGTTTAATAGTTCTTGTTGGTGTTTGGTAACATAAGGCAATCTTAATACTCGACCTAAAATTTGTTCAACATCTACCGAAGATGATTTGTTTGCTAATGATGCTAAAACATACGCAAAAGGGCAGTCCCAACCTTCTTTTAGCGCATTTACTGTAATGATGTAACGTACCTTACAGTCTTTGCTCATTAAATCCTCGTTTTTTATCTCGTCAATATTGGCAGTCTTTATTTTTATTTCCTCCTCTGGAATACCTATGTCTTTAAGGTTTTCTTTTATTTTCTCGAATGTTATATTATCATCATCTGTTTTTGGTTGTGCTTGGAATAGTACTATTGGTCTTATGTATTTACCACCCGCTTCTTCTTGCAATTTTGCTTTTGCTTCTAATGTTTTTTGTAATTGAATAGCACTATTTATAACCTCATTGGTGTCTTGATGATTATATACAATAACTGGAAGCTTCACCATATTGTTTTTCTTCAACTGTAAAGCATCTACAAAACTTATAATATTACTTTTGTTTCTTGGTGTAGCAGTAAGGTCGAAAATAAAACTGGGGTTGATATTATTTAGCATATCAATCCTTAAATCAGCTTCAAAATTATGACTTTCGTCTATAACTATTAAAGGGTTTAAATATGCTATTACTTGTATTAAAGCTGAATCATCTACATTTTCAAGATTTGCTTTTAAATCGTAAAAATGACTTACAAATTCTGCTAAATTTTCATTTTCTCTATAAGCTCTTGGTAAGCCTTTACGAACTGTTTCTACAAACGATTGTACACTTAATACTAAAATACTTAATTGTTCTTTAACCTCTGTGGGATTAAAACCTTGACCGTATAACAACGCTTCTTTATCATAAACTTTTACTCTGCTTCCAAAATGCGAATCTATTTTTTGTCGGTAGGCATGGCTTGTGTCATTTAGATTTTTATAGGTCTGTTTTAAAATGGTATCACTGGGTACAAACCAAACCACCACTTTTGGTTTATCTATTGGGAAACTATCAAATATTGGTTTTAAAGCATTACAAGCAATAAATGTTTTACCACCAGCAGTAGGCACTTTTACAGTAACACGAGGCACTCCTTTAATGGAATTATCATAAGGTTTTAGATAGTCGTTTTCAAGAATATTGATTGGAAACCCTTTATTATCCCAAAAATTAAAAAAAGCCTTATCTATTTGATTGGTTTGCTCTAATTCATAGATGAACTCTGATAGATTATTAATAACTTCTTGTTGGTATTGTTTTAATTCCATTGGTTAAAAGCGTTTTATATCTCTTGGGATTTTTTTGAATATAATATTTTTATTGAGCATATACTCTGGGTCAAGCAAACATATATCTGCATAAATAATATATTGCTCTTGTTTATCTATAACAATATGAAGCGTATCTAAATCTAACGTCGTTAATGTCTCTTTTTCGTAATAAAAATAATAGCCCGTATTGTTGAAATTGTCTAATAAGTATTTGCTTTCTGGTGTTTGCTCCCTTTTAAGCGGTTGTTTGGTTTCTGTATAATAAATGTAATTTCTAATATTTGTTTCGCCTACAACTTCATTAAGGTTTTGATCTGGTTTAAAAATGGGTTGTCCTAACTCGTAATAATTAAAAGAGCCTCCAATACCTTTAGTCTTGCCAGTTACCATCTTTTCTCCTACAATAACAATTGCACCACCTTTTTCTTCTAATGACACTTTGGAAAATTGCTCATCATTTTTAAACTTATCTAATTCTTCAAGAATTTTATCAGCCTTTTTAAGGTTGGTAATATTGATAGAATATTCTTTTAAAACTTCTTTTTGTTTTCCTTTAAAATCATATCCATTAATAACTTTTTTAATTCGAGTAGCAGTAATTGAATCGGCATAATCCTCTAATTCTACCATTATAAATTTACGATTACCACCATCTTTTTTATTAAGATTCATTACTGCGTGAGCAGTTGAAGCTGTACCTGCAAAAGAATCTAACACTATAGCATTCGGGTTATTTCGTAAACTCAACACCTTTTCCATTAGGGTAGTAGGTTTTGGAGTTTCAAATGGAAGTTTAGATTTTGGAAATAGCATTTTGATTTCTCTTTTTGCATCTTGTGTATGACCAACTTCTGAATGAGTCCATACAGTCATTGGGGTCATTCCGTTTTTAACTTCACTAATAAATCTCTTTATACGAGGAACTCCTTTCCCTGTTGCTCCAAACCATATTCTGTTGTCATCTAAATACTCTTGATAACGTTCTTTAGTTAATAACCAACATCTTCCATTTGGAGGCAATACCTTTCTTCCTACAGGAGTTGTTATTTCATAAATTTTGCTTTCAACTGCTGGTCCAACGCTAAAATTATCTGATTGCCATATACCTCTTGGGTCGTTGTCAGGATTGGAATATTTGTCATCGGCTTCATCAGTTCTTGGAAGCATTAATTCAACCAAATTTTTATTTTTAGCATAAGCCACTACAAAATCGTGATTAGCGGAGAATCTTTTTTTTGTATTTATTGGGGCGTAAGCTCTTTGCCAAACTATATTATTAAGAAAGTTATTAGGGCCAAAAATGGCATCTAACATTGGTTTTAAATTGCCGTGTTCATAATCATCGATGGAGCAATAAAAAATACCATCTTCTTTTAGCAGTCTATGTAATAGTTTTACTCTTGGGTACATCATACACAACCACTTATCGTGTCGTGTTAAATCTTCTCCATCCGTACCAACAACTTCACCTAACCATTTTTGTATTTTAGGATGGTTTACATTATCGTTATATACCCATTTTTCTTTACCTGTATTATATGGTGGATCTATATAGACAACATCTACTTTACCTTCATATTCTGGTAGTAAACTTTTTAGGGCTTCAAGGTTATCACCATGAATTATTTTGTTATCACTTTTAATTTGGGTTTTATGCTCTCCTTTTTCGTTAAAACCGTATTTGTGTTCCAGTACTTTAAAAGGTACATCTTGATGATGATTTACTACTTTATCTTTTCCTATCCAATTGAGTGTTGGCATATATATTGTTGTATTTTCAGAATAATTATAAAACCTTAAAAATATAAATCTTTTAGTAGGAATTAGGAATATTTCCAAGTAAATGTTAACCCATTTAAACCTTTGGGTTATTTTGGGTTGCTATTTAGTTTTTACTGTAGCCATAATGTAAGTTGTGATATTCTAAATAGGTATCAATAATTTCGTATTCATCATTTTTAAAAGCAAAGAAGTAAGGCAATATCTTACTAATAGTTAAATTTTCATTTAGTATTTCGTCAATGTAAGGTGTAAATGCATTTGTTATTTCTAATTCTGATTTTATATTTAATGCACTTTTAACTTGATTTTTTATTCTTTTGGTGACTACTAAAACACTATGACTTTTACCACGTCTTGCAGAATCTTTGTTATTATGCAACTCAATCCTTTTTTTGTAAATACGTTGCATTTCATCAATTAATCGATCAACATAATCATTTTCATCTACCATTTTTTGTTCAATGTATTTTAGCTTATTAAAGGAGATATTGTCAAAAGCAAAGAATTTAGATAATGATGGTCTGTTAGTTTCTTCAAAATATTTTTCTAAATACTCACAAATAATTTCAATATCATATTCCTTTAACGCTCTAAAAAAATCTGCATCATTAAAATTCAGCGCCGCTGGTGAAATACTTTTTTGATATTTAAGAGAAGATAAATAATCATTAAAAAAAGAAAGAACATCTTCACCTTCAGAGTCGTTGTCTTTTTTTTCTTTTTTATTTATTTCTTTTTTATTATTCTTTATATTATTCTTTTGTAGGTAGTTGTCAACTAAAGGAAGAAAGAAATCAGACAAATGTTTACTGAAATTAGAAGATAGTTTGCCGTTTTCAGACAACTGGTATATTTTAGGAGTTAATTCCACTATTTTAGGGTAGTGTACCTTAAAATACTTAACTCTCGGCATTCCTTTAATTTCTATTGAAATAATACCAAGACTTTCAAATCTACTAATAATAGATTTCAAAGAATGTTTTTTAATACCTGTTTCTTGCCTAATGGTTTCAGAACTATGAAAAAATTCTGTTTTCTTTTTAAAAGCCATTCCTTTAACTACTATATACTCAAAAAACACAACTTCCTCACAATTAAAAAAGTTATAATTATAACGTTTTAATTTGAGTATATTAATAGCTAAAGGATGTTTGTCTTCCTTTTTAAAATGTTTCATCTGACCAATGGAATTAATTTAAGTGCGATTAAGCACTTTTGTTTTGTGTTAAAATTCTAACGACATCATTATACTCGTAGTACATCGTTTTACCCATTTTGGTATAGGGTAGTGTACCGTTGATTCGTAAATTCTGCAATGTTCCTGGGGAGATATTTAATAACTCTCTTACGTCTGCTGATTTTAACCATTTTTTTTGCTCCGTTTGGCTTCCTAAAATTGTCTTTAGTTCGGTGATGATTTCCTGTTTAAGAGTCTTTAAATCATCCTTTGTAATTACTTCAAAAGTCATCTTGTATAAAAAATATTAATAGGTATTAAATACCTGATTTCTAATATACAATATACGTCAAAACGTATTAAAACTAATGTCAAACTTATAAACAATGTCAACAAGTTTTTAACAACAAACTACCTGTATGACAGGTAGTTTCGATTGGTAATTTCAATTTTATAATTAAATTGTTATTGAGCTATTTTATTAGCATTGGAACGAATGTTTTTATCTGCAAACTTCTGTTTTAAAATTGCCATATCATCACTTACTTTTCTATCCAGTATTTTGGCATAGTGTTGTGTTGTTTTTAAGGATTTATGGCCTAACATCTTACTTACAGATTCCATTGGCACACCATTTGAGAGCGTTACAGTAGTGGCAAACGTATGACGAGCTAAATGGGTGGTTAAGTTTTTATTAATGCCACACAAGTCCGCTATCTCTTTTAAATAGGCATTTGACTTTTGATTGCTTAATACAGGAAGTAATACATCTTTTGTAACAGCCTCTGGATGGTTCTCGTATTTCTTTATAATCTCTAAAGCTGTTGGAAGTAGGGGAATGTTACTGCGTGTATCGGTTTTAGTACGCTTTGTTTTAATCCATTTATCGCCATCAATACCAAATACTAAATTGTTTTTTGTTAGCTTCTTAACATCGCTATACGCTAAACCAGTAAAACAACAGAACACAAATATATCTCGCACTTGTTCTAAACGATTTGTGTGTAAGTCTTTATCAAGCATTGCTTGTATTTCTTCTTCCGATAGGAATTGACGTTCTACTTCTTTTAAACGCACTTTGTAATTTAGGAATGGGTCTCTATTAATCCAATTATTGGCCAATGCAATACGTACTATTTTCTTGAAGTTCTTTATGTATTTGATAGTACTGTTATGTCCGCAGTTTCTAACGGTTTTTAAGTAAAACTCAAAATCAGTTATAAATTGGTGGTCTATTCTTTTTATACTTAAATCACTTACTTTGTATTGATGTATCATAAACTCTTTCAAGTGTTTAGATACGGTTTTATAACGTTCCAAAGTGCCTGCTGAAAATTCTTTGCCAACCAATTTTTCAACTTGCTTGTTGTGATTTTTAAAGATGGTTATGAGTGTTCTTTGTTTTTCTTCCACTCCTAAAAACTTGTTTTTAAGGGTTTCAGTTGTAACCTCTTTGTTATCTTGTATTAAGTCTCTTTGGCTTTGATATACTTTTGTAGTAAGTGAATCTAAATAGGCATTTAGTTCTCGTATATCTTCTGTTCTTCCAATAGCTTTATTGGCTTCAACGCTCCATTTCTCAATTTCAATGGTACGTTTTGTACTAATCTCTGTACGCTTACCATCTATGGTAATACGTAGGTAAATAGGGCATTTGCCCTGTGCATCTACTTTACTCTTTTTTAAGTAGAATAATAATCCAAATGTTTTGTTCATTCTGGTGACCTTTAATTATACATTAATTTACAAAATTTCGAGGTCTTTTAATTGATTTATATTACTGATTTATAAACAGTTATAAACAATTAGGTGACCTAATTAAGGTTATAAAAAGGTCACCTAATAGGTCACCAACAGAATGGTTTTTAATACATATTTTGATGTTTTGGGTAAAATAAAAAGTCCCATAAACATTGAGTTTACAGGACTTTCGTCGATTTTGAATAAATCTTGGCGGAGAAAGAGGGATTCGAACCCCCGGAGGTGTGACCCTCAACAGTTTTCAAGACTGCCGCATTCGACCACTCTGCCATTTCTCCTTGAGTGCTTCATTAGGTATACCCTAAATGCGG
>Ga0316209_1001964_pt1 | contig 18362 bp, 16 predicted proteins | sample 6monopyrite_MG_FD_204945 | JGI IMG/M metagenome (GOLD analysis project Ga0316209, IMG submission 204945) | Microbial mat bacterial communities from mineral coupon in-situ incubated in ocean water Damariscotta River, Maine, United States -... | ecosystem: Environmental > Aquatic > Marine >...
AGTCGCGTGCCAATGTGGCGTATGTAGATACGATTACCCACATAGTCAAATTTATCGACATGTCCATAATGGGTTTCAGTTAAGTGTGTTATTTCGCCGTTGTTTAAATTTCGCCAGAAAAAACTCATGGCTTTGTCGTACAGGCTTAGGTCTTTTGTTTTTGGGAATGCCCAGGCAAGTTGTTTGGGCTCAGATATATCAAACGCGACACGAATGTCTAATAAAAAGCGCTGGTTAAGCTGTAATTCATTTGAATCGGCTACCGTGTAGTCGATTAGCTGGTTTTCAATCAGATATAAAAGTTGTTCACTTTCCATATCGGTTTGTGTGCTCCAGCTTAACTCCGGGAATTCAAATTTTAATGCCTGCAGGCTTTCTACGTGGCTGGAGCCTTCTATGACTTCTAGTATACCGTCATCTAAATCCGCTACCGTTCGCGGGCGATAAGATCGTCTGTTGTATATGATCTGCTCGGTCACATCCATATAGCTGGCTGTAAAGCGTACGTGCTGTTTACGGGCATCAGTGATTGTGAGACCAGCCGCCGCTAAATGAGCCTGACCTGTATTAAGCATATTAAAAATGTCATGCAGGTTGTCACTCGTAATGACTTTAAGCTGCACGCCCAGTGAGTCGGCGAATTTTTTTGCAAGTTCGTATTCAAATCCCGTGTAGCCGTTAGGGCCTTCATAATAGGTAGTAGAGCCATTACGAGTTACGACGATGAGTTCGTCGTTCTCAATCACCTGATTCAGCAGATTAGGTGTGAGGAGTTGTGGTACTACTTTAAACAGCATTAGCAATAAGCTAATGAGTAAAATAAGTGATATAGCCATTAAGCGACAACGCGGGCTATGTAGGGGATTATCCATCTAAAAAACTCTCTGCAACTGTATCCAGTCTTGTTGTTATGGTTGATTCATAATAAATCTGGATACTGTTATTTATAGCTCAAATTCCGCCCAGATGGGGCAGTGGTCTGATGGTTTTTCCATGCTGCGGACTGAATATTCGATGCCTGTATCGGTACATTTATCGAGTAAGTTTTTAGTGGCGAGAATTAAGTCGATGCGTAAACCACGTCTGGGCTCGCGATCAAAGCCTTTACTACGGTAGTCAAACCAGCTAAAGCGGTCATTAATATCCGGGTACTGCTGACGATAAGTGTCGTGTAAGCCCCAATCATATAGTGTTTGTAACCATTCACGCTCTTCTGGTAAAAAGCTGCATTTACCGGCCTTTAACCAGCGTTTTTTATTGTCTTCACCGATACCGATATCAATGTCTAGAGGTGCGATGTTCATATCACCCATGACGATGAGTTTGTCATCAGCTGAGTATTGTGTGGTGATGAGATCGGTTAAATCTTTATAGAATTTTTTCTTCGCGGGAAATTTGTCAGGGTGTTTATTGTTATCGCCCTGTGGGAAGTAGCCATTCATTACCGTGATAATTTCGCCATTTATCTCAAATTTTGCCGCGATAAAACGGCGTTGCGCATCGTCGGCATCATTGGGGAAGCCCTTATAAATTTTCACAGGTGTTTGTTTATAAAGTAAGGCAACGCCATAATGTGTTTTTTGACCATGAAATGCACACTGGTAACCAAGCGATTCAATCGCTTCTATAGGGAAATCTATATCCTGGGCTTTGGTTTCCTGTATGCCAATAACGTCTGGGTTATGAGTTTTTACCAAGGCTTCCAATTGGTGTTGACGCATACGAATACTATTAGTGTTAAAGGATATAACTTTCATGGCTTACCGTTCTGTATTTAATGAGTAGAAATAGGGTGGCTAAACGCTATTTATTCAAGAAAAAATGAGCGGCATACCCTATCATTGTTTTTAATTGCTGTCTTGCTGAGAAAAATCATGTTGCATGTTACTCCTGTTCGCGCATTATCTGATAATTACGTCTGGATTTTACAGCGCGACGAACTGCCGCAGGTGGTTATTATTGACCCCACGGAAGCTAAACCGGTACTGCAGTATCTCAGTGACAATTCATTAACGCCGGTATCGATTTTAATTACTCATCAGCATTATGACCATACTGGTGGTGTGGCGGAAATTTTAGATGTGTTTCCCTATATATCTGTTATCGGCCCTGCCATAGCGCCATCAACACCTGCACTTAGTATTGATTTACCCATACCGCGTTTAATTACCTTTACGGTAGGTGAGGGTGATGCGGTGTTTATACCCGGCACCGATTTTAAATTTGAAGTGATTGCCATACCTGGGCATACCCTGGATCATTTGGCATACCTGACAGAAGAAAAGGTGTTTTGTGGTGACACTCTTTTTGCGGGTGGTTGTGGACGCTTGTTCAGCGGCACTGCACAGATGATGACAAAATCATTGGGTAGATTAGGTTCACTACCTGTTGAAACCCTGATGTATTGTTCGCATGAATATACGGTTGATAATTTGGGCTTTGCAAAATGGGTAGAGCCAGAAAGCAGCGATATTATTGATCGGGATAAACTGGAAATCGCCAGGCAGGAAAAAGGCGAAGTGACATTACCTAGTTCAATGGGTCTGGAGCTTTTAACCAATCCCTTTATGCGTTTACAGCAAAACGATGTAAAACAGGCGGCTGAAAATTATGCAGGTAAAGCTCTGCAAGATGACTGGGAAGTGTTTGCCGCATTACGCGAGTGGAAAGACACCAGGTATGATTAAGCATTAGTCTTAGTCGCTACAGGGTATCTGCAACAGAGGGAGGCTCTTATGAGTACCTGTTACGTTTGCAGTGTATGATTTGCCTTCATACCATACAGGGTTGTGTCATCAATGTGCTCTAAAAACCATTGTAAGGATCGGCCGTTTTTTCCAGTGCGCCAGGCTAAAAAAGTCGCGCTGGTCTCATTTTCGGTCTCTAGTTGCTTTTCAATTAACAGCCCTTGCTTAAGCTCTTGCTGAATTAATCGTCTGGGTAAGAAGCCAACACCAATACCCTGAATGTGAGCCTTAATTTTTGTTTCAAAATCCGATACCGTAAACACATCCTGTCCAGTAAATATGCCTGCTGTGCGTGGAGTAAGGTTACGTGATGTATCTGCAACGGCGATAACTCTGTATTTGGAAATAATATTTTCCGTTAGAGGTTCAGCAACTTTAGTTAGGGGGTGGTTGGCTGCCACTGCAAAAACCCATTCTATTTGATCTAAAGGCCGCGTGTGGTACCCACCACCTGCAGGGCCTTCGCTTGGAGCGCCTATAACTAAATCAGCTCTATCAGTGACCAGTGCATCCCAGATTCCACCGTAGACTTCATTGAGTAGTTTGATTCGTGTGCCGCTCTGTTGATTATAAAAAATCTTGATCAAGCTTAGTAAGTTATCAATAGGATACATATTACCAATGGCAATACGCAATTCCAGTTCCCAGCCATCAGAAACTTTCTTCACCTGATTTTCTAGATCGGTAATGGCGTTAAGCAAATGCTGGCCTTCTTCAAGCAGTAAATGCCCTGCAGATGTTAGAACAGCTTTATAGCCCGCTCTATTGAATAGCTGGATATCAAGATCTTGTTCCAGTTTTTTCATGCTGTAGCTGATTGCCGACGGCACGCGGTGTAATGACTTTGCTGCAGAGGCAAAGCTTCCGTGTGTATTTATCGCCTCAAGTACCAAAAGCCCATCTACTGTAATTTTCATGGTCAAATTAATTGAATAAGTTTGTCAGTTTTTACCGCTATTAATAATACAACTGTCTGATTAATATAAAGTCATATTAGTTAGCGGCTACTAAGGTTATTTAATGAGTGCCCAGTGTTAAATGCATAAATATTAGGGGTAAGGCAAATGAATAGTTATACAGGAGTCCACTTTACACACGAAAAGTATAGTCATAATAAAAGTAATATCCTGTATATATCAATCAAATATTTTGTCTTTGCTATTCTTGCAGGTATAGGAACTATACTTCAATCGTTAATAGCCACAACATCTTATGCAACTGAAAATGTTGCAGAAGCATATTGGGAAGGAACTTTAGGGCCATTAAATATTCGTTCCATGTCGCCGGGGCAGGCGCTACGCCTGGCACCTATACCTAAATCTCCGTATGGGTTGCCTGAAGGTGAAACAGAGCTTCAGTTTAATATAGCTGGAGCAAGCGTATTTTTACAGTCACCTGGAGAGTACCTTATCGATTTTAATTTCACAGACACACGACTGGCAATTAATCATGGATTTGGTAATGGGTGGTCGGCTGAAATTTCCTTTAGTGATCGACGTATTGTAAATTTGAATTTGGATGAGGTAGTTGAGGGTTTTCATGATGTATTTGGAATAAGGCAAAATGGCCGGGATGAGAATTTAAGTCAGACTCGCGTAGAGATTCCTATGTTGGGTGTGAATTTGAGCACAGAATTAAATGGTATTTTTTCACAATCAGTAGGTATTACACTGCAGAAAGTTTTAATTGATAAAAGTGTTAGCTGGCCAGCATTAGCTATAATAGCAAACACAAGTGTTGAGATCCTAAATGATGGGATGATTGAAAGCGGCTCCTTTGACTATGGCATTCAGCTGAGTGCAGCGCAAAAAAAACCGATGGGATATTTATTTGCTAATCTCTCCTATACAAAATTTGAATCTAATTTAACACTGGATGTAATACCGCTAACAAAAACGCAGTTTTCTGGCATGTTAGGTTATGAATTTACCCAATCGGAAAATCAGGCTTTTATAGTACAGTATCTTTTTAGTGAAGGTGTAATTGAAAATTTAGGTGCGCTTGAAGATGTAAGTCATGAAATACATTTGGGCTATAAATGGAGATCAGAACGCAATATTTTTGAAGTAGGTATAGTTGAAAATATAGTGAATTTTGATAATGGTCCAGACGTTGCATTTACTTTAGGGATAACCCATAGAATGTAAGTTTTTAGCTAAAAATTACAGTAAAGTTTAATTGAACTGTAGTTTTATAAAGCGACAAATATTAAGGGTGCATTCGAGGAATTATATTTCCTGTAGCATAAAAAAACGCCCTGATTTTCAGGGCGTTTTTTTATTTAAATAATAAAAATTTATTATTTAGCTTTCTTATCGAGTTCCTGGTAGTAACTGATAAGAATGTCTGCCACTTCAGGACGAGAGAACTCTTTGGGTGGGGCAATACCCTGACCTAGCATTTCGCGAACTTTAGTACCCGATAACAGTACAAAGTCATCTTTTTCATGATCAGGTGCTTCACACATCATCACCACTTTATCTAACTTCTTCGAGTAAGCCGTGTGATCAGCTTCGAAAATTTCGATTTCTAATGCGCCAGCAGGTACTTCGTTTTTGAAGATAGTTTGCGCATCAAATGCTCCGTAGTGGTCACCCACACCGGCGTGGTCACGGCCAATAATGAAGTGAGTCGCCCCCATGTTCTGGCGGAAAAGAGCGTGCAATACACCTTCTCGTGGACCTGCATATAACATGTCGAAACCGTAACCTGTAACCATGGCACTGTTCTCAGGGAAGTACAGTTCAACCATTTTACGAATTGCTGCATCACGCACAGGTGCAGGGATATCGCCTGGCTTAAGCTTGCCTAATAACATGTGAATAACTAAACCATCGCAGCCTAAACGGTCCATTGCCATATGGCACAGTTCTTCGTGTGCTAAATGCATTGGGTTACGTGTTTGGAAGGCAACAACCTTCTTCCAGCCACGTTCTTTAATTTCATTACGAATTTCAACTGCGGTACGGAATGTATCTGGAAATTCAGTGTTGAAGTATGAGAAGTTTAAAACCTTGATAGGGCCAGAAAGACAGACCTTACCCTGGGAATTAAATGCTTCAACACCTGGATGAGCTTCACCTGCAGCAGGTGCGTAAACCTTTTCGCTCATCATTGCCATATCGGCATCGGTAAATTCTTCTACGGCCTCAACGTCCATTATGGCAAGAACAGGGTTGCCTTCAACATTGGGATCTTTAAGCGCAATGCGGTCACCTGCCTTAATGTTACCGGCACTTTCTACGAGATTTAAAACAGGTGTTGGAAAAAATACACCAGAAGTCGTTTTCATTTCTTTAGCAACAGAAATGGCATCTGCTTTATTCATATAACCTGTAAGTGGGTTGAAGTAACCAGCACCCATCATGACAGCATTAGCTGCGCTAGCAGAGCTTACAAGAATTGAAGGTAGAGATTCGGCTTCTTTTTGAAGTGCTTCGTTTTCTGTTGTGTCATAAACAAACAGTGGATTAAGTTCATCCGAACCATGTGGTTTTATCATTAGTGATTTCCTCTGCCCGGGTGTCTTCCCAAGTCATAATTCAAGTTATATTTGTAAAGTCATTTACCAGCTGCAGCTTAGCCTTTCTTGTTATTACCAGCGCTTGATATGAATCATGTCTGGTGAGGCTTTTTGGGTAACTCTACGCTAAAAATGTCTCACTATCATAAAGGGGATTAGTAAATTGGCTAATTCATATACTTAAGGGGTATATGAGTTTTTTTTATTAGATTTAATAACTTATAAGAATATTCTTAATCACTGATCAAGTAATGATGAATATTTCCTCTGCGCAGGAAAGCAGCGGGTATTACTCATAATATAAATAATGGGAGTGAGTGAAAGGTCATTAGAAGGGGATCAGGTATCAGTTTTACTGTATCCAATGACGGAGTAGGAGGTAAAATTTTATGCTATAAAAAAGCCACCCAATCAGGCGGCTTTTTAGTATTTGGCAGAGAGGAAGGGATTCGAACCCTCGATACCGTGAGGTATACACGCTTTCCAGGCGGGCGCCTTCAGCCACTCGGCCACCTCTCTATTTCTTTTTTGAAAAACAATAGCTTAAGATCGATTGTTGCATAGGCTAGTTGTTTTGAAGGGGGGCAAGATTATCTTAGACTGTAGAGCAGGTCAATATATTCACAGGGTACTTGCCTGTGGTTAGCGATAAAGTTGTGTGTGGTCTATTATTGGGGAGCCCGTATTTTATGGATCTCAAGGTTTTAAGTACTAAGCCGATAGCTTTTAATGCCTGTTGAAAAAACTATATAAAAGAATGATTTGAATCGAAGTGCTAGTGTGAATCCCATGAGTGAATAAATGTATTAGGAGTGGCTGGTTGCGTCTTTCAAGAACAGGCGTATCAGAATACGATAGAAGCAGTAGATATTATTTTGTGCATGTCTTTGTGCCAGTCAATATTGGCACAATCAGAGTACGCCGTATGTTGGGTTTATGAAAATATTATTAGTAGATGATACAAAAACTGAGCGACTTATTATTTCAGCCTATTTGGAAAAGCTGGGGCACACGACTATTTGTGCTGAGAATGGTAATCAGGCAATAGAGTTGTTTAAGTCCAGTAGCCCGGATCTAGTATTGATGGACGTGATTATGCCCGAAATGGATGGCCATGAAGCAGCCAAATGTCTTCGCAAAGATACAAGCGATTGGGTGCCCATTATCTTTCTTAGCGGCCGGGTGGCGGCAGAAGATATTGTCGCGGGCATTGAGGCGGGTGGTGATGACTACCTCACCAAGCCTGTTGATTTTACTGTGTTGGGTGCAAAAATGACGGCGATGCAGCGTATAGCCAAAATGCGACAAAAATTAATTGGTGTATCCAGTGAATTAGAGCAGGCAAATGCAGAATTAAAAAAGCTGGTTAACATTGATGGCTTAACGGGGCTGGCGAACCGGCGGTATCTGGACAAGTATCTGCGCGTAGAAATTGGCAGGAGTATGCGAAATAAGCATGAGTTGTCTGTTATTTTATGTGATGTTGATGTTTTTAAAAAATACAATGATACCTATGGGCACCTAAGAGGCGATGATTGCCTAAAGTCAGTCGCCAGGGCAATGGAGTCAACTTGCAAGCGTTCAACCGACCTCGTTGCACGTTATGGCGGTGAGGAGTTTGCGGTTATATTGCCCGATACCAGTAGTGAAAATGCAGTGATCCTGGCAGAGCAGATGCGACAGGCCGTTGAAGATTTAAATGAAGAACATTCCGCATCTGATCTGGGTAAAGTAACCATTAGTATGGGGGTTTATTCTACCTTGCCTCAAAGTAAAGATGAATCAGAAAAAATGCTGCATAAAGCTGATGAGGCGCTTTATGAGGCGAAACAAGCCGGTCGAAACAGGGTGGAGGTTTCTAAGTAAGCTTGAAACCAATCGTTAAAGCCCGCATAATCGCCCAGCTTGTTTTACCTCGTTATGGTGACCTGTGTTGGTTCCCCCGCGACGATTAGCTGTAAACTCCGCCAGGCCCGGAAGGGAGCAACGGTAGCAGTGACATCGGGCGCCGGGGTGTGGCTGATGCAGGTTGCCACCCAGGTGACCTTCTGCAAGTGTCACTATATTCACTGTATGTCCCGCATTAATTTCTCATGCTTTAATAAAATCTACGGATAAGCTTGTAACCGTGACTGTTTCGCGTGTTAAACTTAGCGCCTTTCTAGCATAAGCAAAATCAAAATATTTCATGAGCTATCAGGTACTTGCGCGAAAATGGCGGCCCGGGAACTTCACCGAAATGGTGGGTCAGGAACATATCTTACGTGCGCTGATTAATTCACTGGATGAAGAACGCCTGCATCATGCTTATTTGTTTACCGGCACACGCGGTGTTGGGAAAACCACCATTGCACGTATTTTTGCCAAGTCACTTAACTGTGAAACGGGTATAACATCAAAACCTTGCGGTGTATGCGCTGCCTGTATGGCAATTTCCGAAGGCCGCTTTATAGACTTGATTGAGGTGGATGCCGCTTCACGTACAAGGGTTGAAGATACCCGTGAATTGCTCGATAACGTTCAATATGCACCTACCCATGGTCGCTTTAAAGTATACCTGATAGATGAGGTACACATGCTCTCCGGGCACAGCTTTAATGCGTTGTTAAAAACTCTGGAAGAGCCACCACCGCATGTAAAATTTTTACTGGCGACGACTGATCCACAAAAACTACCCGTTACGATATTGTCGCGTTGCTTGCAGTTTAATTTAAAGCGCATGCCAATTACCTTGATTGAAAATCACCTGAAACATATTTTGCAGCAGGAAACCGTGGTTTTTGATGATGCATCTATTCGCTTACTGGCACATGGCGCAGATGGTTCTATGCGTGATGCGCTAAGCCTGTTAGATCAAGCGATTGCCTTTGGCAATGGTAAGCTGGAACGGGATGAAGTGCAGGCCATGTTGGGTACTGTTTCTCGCGACCGTGTTATGGAAATATTAAAGGCATTAGTTGCCAATGATGCGGTAGCGATGATGAAACAGGTCGCCGAGCTTGCGGACTTAAGCCCGGATTATGCTAATGTGCTGGCAGAATTATTAGCTCTTTTGCATCAAATGGCACTGGCGCAAAAGGTACCTCAGGCAGTTGATGAAAATATTATCGATAGAGAAGCACTGTTGCAGTTATCCACACAGCTTAGCTCTGAAGATATCCAGTTATTTTATCAAGTGGGATTAATTGGTCGTCGTGATTTGCCTTTGGCACCCGAGCCGCGCAGTGGTCTGGAAATGGCCTTGCTTAGAATGCTCGCGTTTAAACCTAATTTAGAAACCCGTGCAGCAATGACTGCGGCAGCCGCAAAACCTCGGCCCCAAGGCGTGGCACCACCAGCTGTGGCACCATCTCAGCACGCACAGCCTCAAGCTGCAGTCGTTGCGCAGCAACCAATACCGTCCGCTACACCGGCTGAGCCTGCACCAGCGGTAGCGGCTCAAGCTATACAGTTCGATGGCAATTGGGCAGGTTTAGTCGAGGCGATGAATCTGCGCGGCATGGTTAAGCAATTAGCGGTTAACTGTACCTTAAAAGAAAAATCAGCGAATGAAGTTCGCCTTACCTTGAGTCAGGAAAATCAGCAGTTATTAAATCCCGCGCTACAGAGTAAGCTGGAAGAAGGGCTATGTAATAGTCTGCAGCAAAAGCTAAAATTACATATAGAGTTGGGCGTGTCGATGGTTGAATCACCGGCACAAACACAGGCACGGACGGTGGCTGATCGCCAGCAATCTGCAGAAGAGTCTATTCAACAAGACCCTATGGTGCAGGCTTTAAAAGAAAACTTTAACGCAGAGGTTGTGCCGAATTCGGTTAAGCCTCTGCATGAATAAATTATCGACAGTGAGAGAGTAAGATTATGAAAGGTGGCTTAGGCAACATGATGAAGCAGGCGCAAAAGATGCAGGCTGATATGCAAAAAGCGCAAGAAGAAATCGCCAATATGGAAGTAGAAGGTCAATCCGGTGGTGGCATGGTAAAAGTGCTAATGAATGGTCGTCATGAAGTGCGTCGTGTGAGCCTGGATGACAGCTTAATGGAAGACGATAAAGAAATGATTGAAGATCTGTTAGCTGCCGCGGTAAACGATGCGGTACGTCGCATTGAGCAGACATCGTCAGAGAAAATGTCGGGCGTTACTGCTGGTATGAATTTACCTGCGGGTATGAAACTACCGTTTTAATTGGCCTGATTTTAAGTGGCACACCTAATTTTGCAGGTGCAATTTAGGCGTGCTCTTCAGGTCGTAAAAAATATGTTTCAAATATATCCCATATGAGTCAATCCCCCTTATTACTTCAATTAATAGAAGCTTTGCGCTGCCTTCCGGGCGTTGGGCCTAAGTCTGCGCAACGTATGGCGTTTCATTTACTGGAACGTGACAGGAAAGGGGCGACGATATTATCTTCAGCCCTGGAACAGGCGGTGGAATATATTGGTCATTGCACGCAATGTAGAACCCTGTCTGAAACAGATATTTGCAGTTTTTGTGGCGATACACAGCGTAAAGATGAGCTGCTCTGTATTGTTGAAACACCCTCTGATGTTTTAGCTATTAGTCAGGCAACTGATTTTAAGGGCAAGTATTTCGTATTAATGGGGCACCTGTCGCCGCTTGATGGAATTGGCCCGGCCGAGTTGGGGCTAGATTTGTTAGAACAAAGGCTGCAGAAAGGCGATATAGAAGAGCTTATTCTAGCCACAAACCCTACAGTAGAGGGCGAGACAACAGCCCACTATATTTCTGAAATGGCTGCGGAGTATGGAGTAGAGGCAACGCGCCTGGCACATGGAATACCACTAGGTGGTGAGCTGGAATATATTGATGGCGGTACACTGGCGCATGCCTTCAGTGGGCGGCGTAAGCTAAATTTTTAGCAGCGGCAAATTATTTCCGCTTTAGGTAAAAAACTGCCAGCATTGCTTGCTATACTTTGATGGTTCGACAACTGAAAAAAGTTAAATGGAAATAGCAGTCACTGGTTTTAATCCGTCTTTTGGTTCGGCAACTTCAGCTGATACCGCGCGCCAACGGCAATCGCCGGCGAGTGGCCGTGCCAGTGAACAAGTCTCTCGTGAGCAACGTAGTAATCAGGCTCAGACAAACTCCGCAAATAGTACTTCGCAGCCGGTAAGGGTTATTGAGGGAGAAGTACTTTCATCAGAAACATCTAGAGTCAGGTCTGAAGAACCCTCTTATAACTTTTTAGGGCGTTCGTCCACAAATCAGCAAGCACCTAATAGCCAGCCCGATGCTCGTCGAGTTTCAGTACAGCAGGCATTGCAGAATTTCGAAGAAAACGAATCATTGGTAAATGATGCCAATAGCCAGCGTCAGGTGTCCGGTATTATCGATGAGTTTGTATAGCATTATCCAGTTTCATTTTTTACTATATCTACGTCAATAAAAACTAAAAACAGGATTTTATAATGGGCGATTGCATATTTTGCAAAATTGTCAGTGGTGATATTCCCGCTGATATTATTTATCAGGACGATGATGTTTTGGCCTTTCGCGATTTGGGTCCACAGGCACCTGTTCACGTTCTGGTAATTCCGAAGCGGCATATCTCTACGATTAATGACCTTCAACAGGATGATGCAGAGTTAATTGGAAAAATGTACCTTGCGGCAAAGTTAGTAGCGAAACAAGAAGGTATGGATGAATCGGGTTACCGCTGCGTTATGAACTGTAATGATGATGGCGGACAAACAGTTCACCACATCCATTTGCATGTGCTGGGTAAACGTCAAATGACCTGGCCACCAGGGTGAGCAGAGACCGTTTGTACTCAATGTACAAACGCAGCTCTGCGAACGACCGCCAGGGATGGCGGGCCGGATACCGTCAACCAGGGAAGGTGCATCGTATCTACAATTAATAAAGACCGTTTGCACTCAATGTACAAACGCAGCTCTGCGAACGACCGCCAGGGGTGAGCACGGAAAAAAGAAAGCAAACGATTTTGCTTTCTTCCGTTTGAACGCACGAGGCTCAGCTGAGTGCAGGAACGGCGGGCCGGATACCGTCAACCAGGGAAGGTGCATCGTATCTACAATTAATAAAGACCGTTTGTACTCAATGTACAAACGCAGCTCTGCGAACGACCGCCAGGGGTGAGAACGGAAAAAAGAAAGCAAACGATTTTGCTTTCTTCCGTTTAAACGCGCGAAGTTCAGCTGAGTGCAGGAACGGCGGGCCGGATACCGTCAACCAGGGAAGGTGCATCGTATCTACAATTAATAAAGACCGTTTGTACTCAATGTACAAACGCAGCTCTGCAAATAGTTACCGTTTTAACATACATTATTTTAACGGCGCTTAACTTGCATTCCCTGTAATCAGTCAGTACTATTCTCGCCTCTCAGGAATCGCATTTAAAGTGAGATTCTATCGATGCGTACCTTTTAGTAGGTGTGTGTCCATCGCACGATGGTGCGGTGATGGAGTTTAATAAGAATCTAAAAGCACCCTTAACTCAGTTGGTAGAGTGTCGCCATGACATGGCGAAAGTCGTTGGTTCAAGTCCAACAGGGTGCACCAGTTTCTTTACGTCAATCACTAATGACTACGATAAAATCAAAAAATAGCAATCGCTAATTTCTGAGTATGTTTATTATTTCACCTTATTTATTCTACATTCCTGCTAATATTCCAGTTGCTTTAAATAAATGATGAGTTTTCTGTTATGCGAAGATCTACCTATATCCAGCTAATAAGCTTGTGCTTGCTTCTCAGTAGTGCAGTAGTGTCTGCAAAAGACATTCAATACGTAAGTGATCAATTAACGATTCCTATGAGAACCGGCACCACTATAAACCATAAAATTTTAAAATTTCTTGATAGTGGATTACCGGTTAATGTATTAGAGGTGTCGGATGAGGGAAATCATTCATTAATTGCCTTAGTGGGTGATGAAACGAAAACCGGCTGGGTGGAAACGAGCCTTTTAATGAAGCAGCCGAGTGCTCGTGATCAAATTATCGTTATAAAGAAGAAAAATCAGGATTTAAAAGATCAACGAACTGAACTTAAAAAACAGATTGTCGAACTCAAGGAAAAAGAAAGAAAACTATATCAGGTTCAGCAGACTTTGGCCCATTTACGAAAAAGTGCTGCTAAACCTATTCTTATTGCGGAAGAGAATGCAGCACTGAAGAAACAGTTAGGTGAAGAACAGGCTAAAAATGTACGTTTAGTTGAAGAAAACATTTTTCTTTCAGATAAGAATATTAAGCAGTGGTTTATGATTGGTGCAGCAGTCTCGATTGGTAGTTTGTTACTCGGCTTATTGATTACGCGCATTAACTGGAAAAAGAATGATCGCTGGGCATAGTAAAAGCCCTATATAGCTGTTATTTCTAAAAAATATTGTAATCTGCCGGTAGTCTGTCTAGACTCCGCGCAGATATAAAAACTATCTATTTGAATTCTAATAACCTGTTTAATCAATCTCTAGTACGGATGATTAAATAACCATGTGGCCTTACGTATGGGTCACCGCTGAAACCAGGAGCCAATATGCCTGTTATTACTTTGCCTGACGGTAGTCAGCGTACTTTTTCTTCCCCTGTATCTGTATATGATGTTGCTGCCGAAATAGGCCCGGGTTTGGCTAAAGCCATGCTTGCAGGCAAGGTTAATGACGAGTTAGTTGACGCTTCATATGTTATGCAAGAGGATTCGGCGCTCTCAATCATTACAGATAAGAATGAAGAAGGTCTGGAAGTTATTCGTCATTCAACTGCGCATTTATTGGCACAGGCGATTAAGCAGCTTTACCCCACAGCTCAAATTACTATTGGTCCGGTTATCGATGATGGCTTCTTTTACGATATCGATTACGAAGAAAGTTTTGCTCCAGATGACTTAGAAAAAATCGAAAAGAAAATGGCTGAGCTGGCCAAGGAAGATTTTAAAATTAGCCGCTCTGTTAAAAGTCGTGATGATGCGGTGAAGTTTTTCCGGGATATGGGCGAAGAATATAAGGCACAAATCATAGAGGATATTCCCGCAGATCAGGACTTGTCTTTGTATACACAGGGTGAATTTACCGACTTATGCCGTGGTCCACATGTTCCAAGCACAGGTAAAATTAAGGCATTCAAATTAACTAAGCTGGCAGGTGCATACTGGCGCGGTGATTCAAACAATAAAATGCTGCAACGTATTTACGGCACGGCATGGCCTGATAAAAAGCAATTAAAAGCTTACCTTAAGCGTATTGAAGAAGCTGAGAAGCGTGATCACCGAAAAATCGGTAAGGCCTTAGGTTTATTTCATACGCAGGAAGAAGCCCCAGGTATGGTGTTCTGGCACAAAGATGGTTGGGATTTAAACCTGACTATTCAGGACTATATTCGTAAACGTTTGCGTGACCATGACTATCAGGAAATTAATACACCGCAGGTAGTGGATCGTAGTTTGTGGGAGAAATCGGGTCACTGGGACAAGTTCAGTGAGATGATGTTTACCACACATTCTGAAAGCAGAGATTACGCGGTTAAGCCAATGAACTGCCCATGTCATATTCAGGTGTTTAATCAGGGGCTAAAATCATACCGGGATTTACCATTACGTTTGGCAGAATTTGGCTCATGTCACCGTAACGAACCTTCGGGTACGCTGCATGGCTTAATGCGTGTACGAAACTTCGTGCAGGATGATGCGCATATTTTTTGTACAGATGAGCAGCTACAGGATGAAGTATCTGCATTTATTGATCTCACTTACGATGTATATAAAGATTTTGGTTTCGACAATATTGAAATCGCATTATCTACACGTCCAGAGCAGCGAGTAGGTTCAGACGAAGTATGGGATCTGGCAGAGAAAGCACTAGCAGATGCGCTAACAGCAAAAGGTATCGAATATAAATTGCAACCAGGCGAGGGTGCTTTTTACGGACCGAAGATAGAATTTACTCTGAAAGATTGTTTAGAGCGTGGCTGGCAGTGTGGCACCATGCAGGTCGACTTCTCGATGCCGGGTCGTCTGGATGCGCAATATGTAGCTGAAGATGGTAATCGTAAGGTTCCAGTGATGTTGCACCGTGCAATTTTGGGTTCAGTTGAGCGATTTATCGGCATTTTGATCGAACATTACGAAGGTAAATTTCCACTCTGGTTGAGCCCTCAACATGCCGTAATTATGAACATTACCGACAAACAGGCCGATTTTGCAAAAAAAGTTGAAGAAATACTGCATAAACGTGGTTTTAAGGTCAAAGCGGACTTGAGAAATGAGAAGGTAGGCTTTAAAATCCGCGAGCATACATTACAGCGTGTTCCCTATATGTTGGTCATTGGTGACCGGGAACTTGAAAATCAGAGTGTGGCCGTGCGTTCACGTAGCGGCGAGGATCTTGGCAGTATGAGCATTAATGCTTTTGCTGACCACCTTGCAGATGCTATTAAGAACCACGGTCTCACTATTTAGGAGGAAGAAAACATCGCAGCCGACAAGAAAAAAACTCTCATAAATGACAAGATTACTTACCCTGAAGTACGAGTGATCGACGATGAAGGGGAGCAGCTTGGCATAATGAGCGCGGCCGATGCACTTGTGAAAGCAAGTGGGCAAAATCTCGATCTAGTAGAAGTATCACCTAATGCGAAGCCTCCGGTATGTCGTATTATGGATTATGGTAAGTTCAGATTCGAAGCTAAGAAACAGCTGAACGCCAATAAGAAGAAAACCAAGCAGGTACAGGTGAAGGAAATTAAATTCCGTCCACGTACGGAAGAAGGCGATTATCAGACTAAGGTCAGAAAATTGCGTGAGTTTATGGAAAAGGGTGACAAGATTAAGGTTACTCTTCGCTACCGTGGTCGTGAGTTCGCTCACCAGGATTTAGGCTTAAATTTGCTTAAGCGCGTAGCGGCAGACCTTGACGAATATGGTGTTGTAGATCAGATGCCAAAAATGGAAGGTCGTCAAATGGTGATGATGATGTCACCGAAGAAGCAGAAGGCGTAAGCCGCTGCAATAGAAATTATTGTTAGCCTGTTTTTATAAATGAGCTGGCACGTGGTTCTCCAGAGTTTCCACGCAATGTGTTTACACATAAAAACTCGGGAATAATCACCCGCAATCGCTCTTAATAAAGAGTTGGGACCGGGTCTCTTTAAGAATTATTTTGGAGCAAACAATGCCTAAGATGAAATCCCATAGCGGTGCTGCAAAGCGTTTCCGCAAAAACGGGTCTGGCGGCTTTAAACGTGGCCAGTCATTCCGTCGTCATATTCTGACCAAAAAGTCGACTAAGCGTAAGCGTCATTTACGTGAACCTTCACAAGTAGCTAAGTGCGATACTCGCATGGTTAGCCGCATGTTACCTTACGTATAGGAGTCTGAATAATGGCAAGAGTTAAACGTGGTGTTCAGGCGCGCGCTAAGCACAAAAAAGTACTGAAAAAAGCTAAAGGTTATTACGGCGCTCGTAGTCGTGTGTATCGTGTAGCACATCAGGCAGTTATTAAAGCTGGTCAATATGCATACCGTGACCGTCGTGTTAAGAAACGTGAATTCCGTAAGTTATGGATTACACGTATCAATGCAGCGGCTCGTATGTTTGATATGTCTTATAGCCGTTTTATTAATGGCTTAAGCAAAGCTGAAATCGAGCTTGACCGTAAAGTACTAGCTGATATGGCTGTTCATGATATTGATGCTTTTGGTCAATTAGTTGAAGCAGCTAAAGCGGGCCTAGCGAAAGCAGCATAAGTTCTAAGCTGGTCATTCAGCTCACGCCTGTGTGATCCCAGTGCGTTGTTGAAAAATGGACATTTACACTTGTAAACTTACATTTTTCGCCTAGCTCTGGAATCACTCAGACGCAAGCTGAATAACCAGTTGTATGACAAGAACTTAATAAGAAAGGGAAAGGCCATGGTCTTTCCCTTTTTTTTGTTTTGTACAAAAATTAAAAACTTTGCCGCAGTAATTTAGTGGTAAAAAGTGTGAATATGTTCGTCATTCCTGCAAAGGCAGGAATCCAGTGACTTTGATTTAATAATTATTAAATCACGTAAAGTTCCTGGTTAAAGATGAAAACAATTAAAACCAAACCAATAAACGGTAACTATCGTGGCTGATCTACAAGACGTATTAAAACAGGCGCAGCAATCAGTTTCTGATGCAGAAAATTTACAGGCATTAGACGAGATTCGTGTTCAGTATCTAGGTAAAAAAGGTGAATTCACCGCGCAATTAAAAGAGTTAGGTAAATTGCCCGGTGATCAACGTAAAGCGGCAGGGCAAGAAATTAATGATGCCAAACGAGCTTTTCAACAAACACTGGAAGAAAGAAAGCAGGTTCTGGAAGCGGAAAAGCTAAATGCACAGCTAGCGTCTGAAACAGTTGATGTTACCTTGCCGGGGCGTGGCCAACAGTCCGGTGGATTGCATCCGGTTACGCTTACGATGCTGCGTATTAAAGAACTGTTTGACGGTTTGGGTTTTGATGTGGCTGAAGGTCCGGAAATTGAAGATGATTTTCATAACTTCGAAGCGCTAAATATTCCCTCACATCATCCTGCACGTGCCATGCACGATACATTTTATTTTGATGCGAATACATTATTGCGTACGCATACATCACCCGTGCAAGTTCGTACCATGGAAACTACCGAGCCGCCATTGCGCTTAATTGCACCGGGTCGTGTGTACCGTTGTGATTCAGATTTAACGCATACACCGATGTTTCACCAGGTGGAAGGTTTGATGGTTGATACCGATGTGAGCTTTGCCGATTTAATGGGCACGCTGGATCGTTTCTTACGCCTGTTTTTTGAAAATGAAAAATTAGAAACACGTTTTCGTCCATCTTACTTCCCATTTACAGAACCTTCTTCAGAAGTCGATATTCAATGTGTAATGTGTGAAGGCGAAGGTTGTCGTGTGTGTAGCCATACCGGTTGGTTAGAAGTATTGGGTTGCGGCATGGTGCACCCGGAAGTATTTAAGCACGCGGGTATTGATAACGAAAAATTCACCGGTTATGCCTTTGGTATGGGCGTAGAACGTTTAGCCATGTTGCGTTATGGCGTGAATGATTTACGTCTGTTCTTTGATAACGATATTAAATT
>Ga0316209_1001965_pt1 | contig 18358 bp, 18 predicted proteins | sample 6monopyrite_MG_FD_204945 | JGI IMG/M metagenome (GOLD analysis project Ga0316209, IMG submission 204945) | Microbial mat bacterial communities from mineral coupon in-situ incubated in ocean water Damariscotta River, Maine, United States -... | ecosystem: Environmental > Aquatic > Marine >...
CTTCGCAGGTAAATTGCCAATATTGGGTGTGTGTTTAGGTCATCAAAGTATTGGTCAGGTGTTTGGTGGGAAAATAATTCATGCCAAAGAAATTATGCACGGTAAGACGTCGATGATTCATCATAATGACAAAGGTGTTTTTAACGGCTTGACCAATCCATACGAGGCAACACGCTATCATTCTTTGGTAATAGAGAAAGACAGTGTTCCGGATTGTCTGGAAATAACCGCATGGACTGAGAATGCTGATGGCAGTATGGATGAAATTATGGGTGTGCGTCATAAGGAATTACCTATCGAGGGCGTGCAGTTTCACCCGGAATCGATTCTTACGCAGCACGGACACGATTTACTAAAAAACTTTTTAGAAATGTAATTGTTTTAAATAGTATTGTTTATAGAGATAAAAACAGGATTTGAAAATGGATATGCAATCTGCGATTAAAGCAGTAACCGAAAAACAGAATCTAAGCCGTGAGCAAATGGCTGAGGTGATGAATCTGATAATGACAGGTCAGGCAACCGATTCTCAAATTGGTGGCTTTTTAATCGGCTTGCGTATGAAAGGTGAGACGGTTGATGAGGTTGCAGCGGCAGCATCTGTTATGCGAGAACTATCGACAAAAGTATCAGCACCGAGTGAGTATCTTGTAGATACCTGTGGTACAGGTGGTGACTCATCGGGTAGTTTTAATATTTCCACAGCCTCTGTGTTTGTTGCAGCAGCAGCCGGTGCGAATGTGGCAAAACATGGTAATCGTTCGGTGTCGAGTAAGTCGGGCAGCGCTGATGTATTAGAGACTGCCGGGGTGAATTTAAACATAACGCCTGAGCAGGTGGCTGATTGTATTAAAAAAATTGGCGCGGGATTTTTGTTTGCGATTAAGCATCATGGCGCCATGAAACATGCGATTGGCCCAAGAAAAGAAATGGGCGTACGCACTATTTTCAATGTACTAGGGCCTCTTACTAACCCTGCTGGCGCACCAAACCAGGTGATAGGTGTATTTAGTAAAGATTGGCTGGAGCCACTGGCTGAAGTGTTAAAGCAATTGGGCAGCCATCATGTGATGGTTGTGCATGCTGATGATGGCATGGATGAAATTAGTATTGCCAGTGCAACATCGGTCGCTGAATTAAAAGATGGTGAAATAAAAACCTACACTATTCAGCCAGAAGACTTCGCTATGAAAAAGGCGGACTTATCTGAAATTAAAGCAGCAGATTCAGCAGATAGCTTGCAGATCATTAAATCGGTATTTGATAATAACGAAGGTGCAGCAAAGGACATCGTGAGCCTGAATGCTGGTGCAGCTATTTATGTATCGGGCTTGGCAGAATCATTGGCAGAAGGAGTTAATATGGCTAAGTCAGCAATTGCGGATGGTAAGGCAAAAAATAAATTTGAATCATTAGTGGAATACACTAATAAGTTTTAAAAATTATTGTGGCTATGAGAGATGACTCGTAGTGACAACCAAAGTGAATATTATGAGCAATACCCCAGATATACTGCAAAAAATACTTAAGCGTAAAGTAGAAGAGATCACTGCGTGTTCTGCAAAGGAATCATTAGCCGATTTAAGTAAACGAGCAGAAGCAGGCTTACCCGTGCGCGGATTTATTAAATCAATGGAGAATAAAATAGCTGCAGGTCGGGCCGCTGTTATTGCAGAAATTAAAAAAGCATCACCCAGTAAAGGCGTGATGCGTGAGAATTTTATTCCAGCGGAAATTGCAAAGAGTTATGAGTCTGCAGGCGCGGCGTGTTTGTCTATTTTAACGGATAGGGATTTTTTTCAAGGATCAACAGAATATTTGTTACAGGCGCGTGAGGCAACCCAGCTTCCGGTTATTCGCAAAGATTTTATCATTGACCCCTATCAGGTATATGAAGCTCGAGCGATGAATGCCGATTGCATTCTACTAATTGTTTCGGCGCTTGGCGATGCCACACTAAATGAACTGTTAGGCCTGGCTCACCACCTGAATATGGATGTTTTAATGGAAGTACATGATCGTGATGAAATGGAACGAGCGATTCAGTCGGGCGCTAAATTGATTGGCGTGAATAATCGCAATCTACGTACATTTGATGTTAGCTTGAATACAACGCTTGATATGTTAGATATGTTACCCAGCGATCGTATTCTGGTTACAGAAAGTGGCATCCATGCCCCGGCTGATGTGAAGTTAATGCGAGACCACAATGTAAATGCATTTCTGGTTGGTGAAGCATTTATGCGAGCGGACATCCCGGGTGATAAGTTGGCAGAGTTGTTTGCCTAATCTCTGTGGGAACCAATCACCACAATAGTTTTACCGTGGGCGCTAATTAAGCCATCTGCTTCTAGTTCTTTTAATACACGGCCAGCCATTTCTCTTGAACAGCCTACAATTTTTGCAATATCCTGACGTGTGATTTTAATTTGCATGCCATCAGGGTGGGTCATTGCATCTGGTTGCTGGCTTAGCTCTAATAATGTCCGTGCAATTCTGCCGGAAACATCAAGAAATATGAGGTCACGAACTTTCTGGCTAGTCTTGATCAGGCGATCAAATACCTGGCCAGATAAAATAAATAGTATTTCTGGGTCTTCTTTGACCAGGCTACGAAACTGTGCGTATGAAATTTCTGCTATTTCGCAGTCCGACTTGGCTACAATCATAGCGCTACGGTCAATATCTTCTTTAAATAGGCCAGCTTCGCCGAAAAAGTCACCGCTATTCAGGTAGGCAAGAATAATTTCTGCACCTTCTTCGTTTTCAGTTTGTACGCTAACTGAGCCCTTAATGATATAGTACAGGCTTTGAGGGTTATCGCCTTCATGAATGATTTTCTTCTTTGCCGGGTAAGTCTTACGGTGGCAATGATTTAGAAATAATTCTAGTGAAGGGTTTGATTTGTCAACTTTTGGAAGCAGGCTCATGGTATCCGTTTCATATTAAATGGAGCTACTGAATTATAGTCAAATTTACAGTTGACCATATGCATATATGGTTATTAACTCAAATTATCAATTAATCAGCAAGTTATTTTTAGGTGCAGTGTATGAAAGCGAGAGTTAAATGGTTAGATAATATGTCTTTCGTGGGTGAAACAGGCAGTGGACACTCTGTTGTTATGGATGGTGCACCGGATTCAGGTGGGCGTAATTTAGCGGCAAGACCAATGGAAATGGTGCTAATCGGCATGGGTGGATGCACTGCATTCGATGTGGTGATGATATTGAAGAAGGCTCGACAGCCTATTGATGATTGCATTGTTGAAATAACTGCTGAGCGAGCAGAAGAAATACCTAAGGTATTTACGAAGATACATGCTCATTATGTTATTAAAGGCAAAGGTTTGAGTGAGAAACAGGTCGAAAAAGCCGTCAATTTAACAGCAGAAAAATATTGCTCGGTATCTATTATGCTGGCAGCAACCGCTGATGTAACGCATGATTTTGAAATTACCGAAGAGTGAAATTAAGTTAGATATATAAAGAGTTAATGAGAAACATGCAAAATATTAAAACTCAGGAATCCTTCGATAGCCTGCTCAAACAATATTACAACGCCTGGTTTAGGTTTCACCCAGAATTGGCGGTACATGTCGGCGTTCCCGGCTACGAAGAATGTTTAACTCCATTTGATGATGAGTCCATTGGTGCGCTCGAGTCACTTAACCGTAAAATAATGTCTTCACTTGATGAATTGAGTTTTACAGAATTAACAGTGGGTCAGCAGCTTGATTATACCATTCTAAGCAATGCGGCAAATATTGAGTTAAGTGAGTCGCAAGATCGAGATTGGCGTATGTATACGCCACAAAAATTCCTGCCATTAGAAGCAATCCATCAGCTAGTTAATCGACCGGTGGAAAATGTACACAAAGCATTGAAATACAGGCTAGAACAAATACCAGAATATCTGCGCTCTGCAAAAACATATTTAAATCAGCAGCCTGAGAATATTCCGCCTAGTTGGGCAAAAGATGCAGCTCAGGCATGTGAGTCTGGAGCGGAATACTTTCGTAACTTATTACAGAATCCAATAATTCTACATAAATTTGAAAACCCAGCGCGATTGAAGCCTGTGTGTGATGCGGCAGCTCATGCGGTAGAGGACTTTTCTAAATATTTACATCAAGATATTCTTCCACAGGCTAAAGGTGATTTTGCATGCGGAGAAGCGCGTTTTAATGATCTATTAAATAAGTCGCATGGTTTGAATATAAATGCGCAACAATTACATGCGTTTGGTGAAAAATTATTTAAGGAAATCTCTATTGAGATTGAAGAGTTAAGCAGTGATCTGGGTAGTGAAAATAACATCGGAGAGCAACTGGATAAAATACGCCAGCAGCATCCTGAAAATACAGCGCAGACATTAATGAATGCATATCGCGATCGGATACAGGCAGCGCATACTTTTGTTCTGGAAAAAGATTTGGTTACTCTGCCAGATAATCAGGCATTAAAAGTAATTGAGACACCATTGTTTTTACGGCATGAAATTCCATTCGCAGCATATGATGAGCCGTCATATAAAGATGAAAAACAACAAGGTTATTATTATGTAACACCTGCCAAATCTGAAGGAAGCCTGTTAGAGCATAACTGGACGTCTATTGATTTAACTTGTGTGCATGAGGCGTTTCCCGGGCATCATTTACAGTTTGTTACGGCGAATCAAAACCCACAAAATAGCTTACCAAGAATGTTAAACGCATCGTCCACTTTTTATGAAGGCTGGGCTCTCTACTGTGAAGACTTAATGCAGGAACAGGGCTTTTTAGATAAGCCGGAACATAAGTTTATTATGTTACGTGATCGATTGTGGCGAGCCCTGCGTATTATACTGGATGTTGAGCTACATACACGAGGTTTGAGTATTGAAGCGGCAGCACAAAGAATGTGTAATGAACTGGGGTTTGATATTGATCAGGCAAAAGCCGATTTGAGTTGGTATACACAGTCACCAACTGTGCCCATGGGCTATGCCGTTGGCTGGGCCTTAATAAAAGAGCTTAGAAAAATAGAATCACAGAAAGAAGATTTTTCATTAAAGATTTTTCATGACCGATTGTTGTCGGTTGGATCATGTGCGCTACCTTTAGTTATAAAGTATGAGTTTGGTGATGAAGTATGGGATAGGGTCAGGGATAAAGTATTTCCTTCATAAATAAAAAAGCCGCGTATAGCGGCTTTTTTATTTATGAGTCATTGACGATAATTTCTAACTTTAAGTTCACATAATTGATATTGATTTAGTGTGTGTAAATATACTGTTCATGCAATCTTTCCTCTATATGCATTATAAGCTGTATTATTCGTGACATATAACTGTCATATATTTTAAATATTTAATTCACTTAACCGACACATCGTTACAATATTTCTGTAACAAGCTTTCCATAGTATGCACGCCAGTTAATTTATAAAACTAATTGTTGACCATACTAAGGAATAAACGTTGATGAGAATTTTCACACATAAAGTAATTACACTTGCTATATTGGCTACACTTTCGACACCGAGTATCGCTTCTGCAGAAGCAAAATTATACGGTAAGGCGCATTTGTCTTTCGGTTCTGTATCTGCAGATGACGGTACTACTAAAAGTAGCTCAAATGCTGTGACGTCACATAAATCGCGGGTTGGCATAAAAGGCAATGTAGATACAGAAAGCGGCACTAAAGTAGTTTACAGATTTGAATGGGAAGTGGATATGGCTGACAATTCTAAATCTTCAGCTGACCACATTAAGGCACGTTCACAGTATGTTGGTTTAAAAGACAGTTGGGGTGAAGTCCGTATCGGCCGTGATGATTCTCCATACAAGAAAGCAGGCAAGAAAAATGTTGAGCACTTAAGTGATACATGGGCTGATTTTAATAACATTATCGATAAAGGGCAGGATACTCGTCATAATGATTCTATCGCTTATTGGGGAAAAGTTGGGCCAGGTAAGTTGGGCGTTATGTATGCCGCAGGAGATGATGCTGCGGCTGCAGAAAATGCGGGTGCATCTACTGCTATCGCATATGACATGAAAATGGGCGGTATTGGCTTTGCAGTTGCGACTCAAACGATCGAAAAGACTGCTACTAATGATGAGAAGGGCACTAAATTATCACTTGGTTACAAAATGGGTGATACAAATTTAGGCCTGATGTACGAAATAGTTGAAGATGACACAACCCTTGAAGACAAAAATATGTTTTTCAGTGTTAAGCACGGTTTTAACAAGAAAGATAGCATCGTATTCGCATACGGTATGAAAGATCAAGGTGCGACAGATGATGCGACTATGACTGCTTTGGCTTATCAGCATAAGTTAGATAAAAAAGTATCGCTTTATGCTTTATGGGCAAATGGTACTGATGGCGGTTTAAATGATAACTCAAAACTAGCTGGCGATGGATCGGCGATTGTGGGCGGTATTATTGCTAAGTTCTAATAAGTTGAAAACTTATTAATTTAAACATGGGGCGCTATTGCGCCCCATGTTGTTATGCAAAATAAAAGCTATAAGACTCCTGCGTGTTTGGCCACCTGCTTTTAAGCACCATAATTATATGGTGTTTTTTTATTTGTAATTTAATAAAGTGTTTTTCGCTTAAAATATATTCACATATAAGCTACCCAAGCTTACATTCTAATATTATTTTCTATGGCCCTTTGGTATATTGAACAATCTATATGTTAAATATCTGGTCTATTTCATGTTAAAAAAGATACAAAATTTCTTTGAGAAAAATTTTCAATTGAATGAGACTAATCAGGTTTCAATTGAACATCAGCTAAATTTAGCTGCTGGCGCACTATTGATAGAAATGTCATTTCAGGATAATACGGTGGATGAGGTTGAGGTTAATGCAGCCAAACAATCTATGATTTCACACTTGGGCTTAACTGCTGATGAAACTCATAAATTATATGAGCTAGCAGAAGAAGAGAAGCATCAGGCAACGGACTATCATCAATTTACGCAATTGATTGCACAGCATTATACGCAGCAACAAAAAATCATATTGATAGAATCATTGTGGGCGGTGGCTTATTCAGATTCGCAGCTAGATAAATATGAAGAGCAGATGGTGCGTAAAGTGTGCGATTTGATCCATGTTTCGCATAAAGATTTTTTACAGGCAAAGCATAGGGTTGAAGCAAAGTTGAAAGGTTGATGCTTTAGGTTGAGTTATTCATAGGCATAAAAAAACCTCCCGGTAGGAGGTTTTTTTAGTATTCAGGATAAGTGAATACTGCTTTGCTTAGTCTGCCAAATAGCGACTAGCGAAGAATAGACTGCTTAGTCTCACGATTAGCGTCCCAGGCTTCATGTACCTGATCCATTGCATTTTTAATGTGAGCTTCAGTGATTTGTACAACATCACCGTTATCATCAACGATCATGCCGCCTTTAAAGCCGGTTTGAGTGATTGCATAGGCGTATTTGCCACAATCTGCATCTTTTGCTGAGTTAGACATAGGAGTTCCCTTAAAAGTAATAAAATCTGTATTTCTAACTGCCCATTTTCGTTTTTTTTATGCGGACGGTTACAGATATAGAATTTTCTGAGATAGGCATTGTTTGGCTTTATCTCAAGTCGGCGCGATTATATAGTAAATTTATGCCGCAATAAAAGCCCTAATTAGGTGAATTTGTGAATTAATTTTACTTATTTTAGAAGCGGTTAATGCAGTTGTCGTATTAGGTTTGTAAGCTATTGTTTTTAATCATTTTAATGATATTTTATATTTATCTTCTCTGGTAATGGTGCTACCTTTTGAGCTGCCATTCATCGATTTATTTAGTTGTGGCCATAAAAAAGGTTAATAGATTAGTTATGTCAGGTAATTACAAAGTCCAATCTCGACAGCTTCGATTCCCTGGGCACAATGGATATTCATTGGCGGCTACACTGGATTACCCAGAGGGGGTGGAGCCGTTGGAGTATGCGGTAATAAGTCATTGCTTCACTTGCACGAGGCAGACGCTCACGACGGCTCGACTAAGTCGCGGACTGGCCAGCGCTGGGGTTGGCATACTAAGGTTTGACTTTACCGGCCTGGGCGACAGTGAGGGGGAATTTTCAGGTACTCACTTTCGTAGTATGGTTGAAGATATTGCCTGTGCAGCTGAATTTTTGTCTAAATATTACAAGCCCCCCAGTTTGTTGGTGGGGCACAGCATGGGAGGGACGGCTAGTCTGGCAGCATCTCAGTTAGCCGGTAGCGCATTAGCAGCTGTTAATAGGGTAGTAACATTAGCGTCTCCTGCCTATCCTGCACATGTATTGCATCATTTTGGTTCTGCAATGCCCAGGCTAGAGCAAGGTGAGGACGCAGAAATTAGTGTGGCTGGTAGAGCGTATCCTGTGAAGCCTGGCTTTGTAGAGGATGTGCAGTCATATGATATGTCGCAACAAATGCTGGGCTTTAATTTAGATTTGTTGGCGGCTCGTGCGGGTGAAGATGAGTTGGTTGGTGCTGAAGCAGCAGAGCAAATATTAGCTTATACGCAGGGTAATAGGTATCTGGTCGAGATTAATGCTGCTGATCATTTATTTAGCAATCGAGATCATGCAAGGCAATTAGAGCAAGCTGTTCTGGACTGGTTGGGATATTAAACAAAGGTATTTATATCAGGAGTTCTTGATAGGGTGAAAATAGAAAATTTCTGTCTATACTCATGCTTTACTAAGTCATTTATACCAGATGATATCTTTAGGGCAGAACTATGGTTGAAGTAAAAACATTTTTTGATGAACAAACATTTACGCTTACGCATCTTGTGTATGATCCATCGTCAAAAGATGCAGTGGTTTTTGATCCTGTACTCGATCTGGATACCATAGGCTGGAAAACATATACCAGTAGTTTGCAGGCACTGGATGCATTTATTGCTGAGAATAATTTGAAACTCCATTATGTGTTAGATACGCATATACATGCTGATCATATTAGTGGTATGCAGCACTTAAAAGAAAAGTATAAAGCGCCATTGGTAATCAGTTCCGCTATTAAAACAGTTCAATCTACATTTAAAGAGGTATTTAATTTTGCGGATGACTTTGACACAAGTGGCAGTGACTTTGATGTGTTAGTGAGCGATGGAGATATGCTGGCTGCCGGTACTATTGATATTGAAGTGTTGCATACACCAGGTCATACGCCGGCCTGCACTACGTATAAAATCGAAACGAAATTATTTACAGGTGATGCCTTGTTTGTACCGAGTATTGGAACGGGTAGATGTGATTTTCCGAAGGGTAGTGCTAATGATTTATTTGCCTCAGTAACAAAGAAGTTATATACCTTGCCTGATAATACAAAAGTTTTTCCGGGTCATGATTATCCGGGGAACAGAGATTTACAAACGTTTACCACTATTGGTGAAAGTAAGCTTTCTAATGTTGACTTACCTGCTTCTAGAAGTGAAGAGGATTATGTGTCGTTTATGAATAATCGAGATGCTAAATTGCAGTTGCCCAGGTTGATTTATCAAGGTGTGCAGGTGAATTTAACGGCAGGGAAATTACCGAAAGCAGAATCTAACGGTGTGCATTATTTAAAAATACCCATTGTTAACGACTAATTAAATATAGCTTGGTGAATATTAGAAGCCTTTAGTTGTTTGGAATCAGCTATAGGCTTTTTTATGCTGTTTATGAGACATTAAATTTCCGCTCAAAGTTGGCGATATTTAAAACGGATTGTATGTCCTTTGGGCACTGCTCAAGGTTTATTTTAAGGTCTGCAAAGTGCTCATCTAGTAATAGCAGCATGCCAAGTGCAGATGAATCCATATATGTGGCTCGGCTTAAGTTAACTGAAACTGTTGAGACTTCGCCAGGTGAAATTTTTTGATAAGTGTCTCGAAAGCTTGAGTGTATATCAAAATTGAAATTATCTGATACCGTAATAGTTAATTTTTTTTCTGCAGGAGAGAAGTTATGATGAACCGGCATTGTGTTTGTTCCTAATGCTGCGTTGAAGATGGTTGTATGCTGTCGGCAAACAATCGTTCAATATCTGTAAGCTTGTAAATATATTCAGCATTGCAGAATTCACAATCAACTTGAATATTTCCTTGTTCGCTTATAATGCTTCTCGCCTCATCGATTCCCAAAGAAGTAATGACTTTGTTTATACGCTCAGTTGAGCAGCCGCACTTAAAACTTAATGGAGTAGGCTCAAATAATCTAATGTCATCTTCATGGAATAGGCGGTGCAAAATTTCTTCTGTAGCTAAAGATAATAGTTCATCTTTAGTTAAAGTATTGGCTAAATGAACCGAGTGTTCCCAGTTATTAGTATCATCATTTACATCGCTGGCCGGGTGCTCGGTATCAGGTAGCTCTTGCAGTAAGAAACCTGCGCAGGTTTTATCGTTTGCAGCGAGCCATAAACGGGTGTTTAACTGTTCTGATTGGGTGAAGTAGTTTTCTATGGCGTCTTTTATATTTTTCCCCTGTAAGCCGATAATGCCCTGATAGGGTTCGCCCTTTGGTGGCTCGATAGTCATCACCATCTGTCCATTACCAAATATTTCATTTAGGCCGTCAGCGGGCACGTCATTTTTCCAGCGTGCAAGACCGCGCAATGTTCCATCTGAAGTAGCCTGTACAACTAGCAAGTGGAGTGGGCCATCGCCTCGAATTTGTAAAATTAATGAGCCGTCATATTTTATCGTCGCAGATAATAAAGCGCAGGCAGCAAAAGCATCGCCCAAAATGTTTCTTACATTTTCAGGATATTCATAGCGTTCAAGTACGCTTTGCCAGCTATTGTTTAGATGGACCATTTCACCGCGTACGCGGGTGTTATCAATCACAAAGCGGTGGAGTAAATCATCGTCGGTCATAATGGTTAACCGTTTAGTTTATCTTTAAGCATTTTGTTAACCTGCGCTGGATTTGCTTTGCCCTGCGATACTTTCATTACCTGCCCTACAAAGTAGCCAAATAATTTGTCTTTGCCAGAACGATATTGCTCGAGTTGATTTGGGCTGTTAGCAATGACTTCATTAATGATGCTTTCAATTGCAGAGTCATCAGTAATCTGTTTCAATCCTTTATTTTCAATAACCGTGTCAGCATCGCCTTCACCTGCCCACATGCCATTGAAAACATCTTTAGCAATTTTCCCAGAGATTGTATTATCGGCAATGCGTTTTAGCATGCCGGCCAAATCTGTTGCGGAAACAGGGCATTGCTCAATATTTAAATCGTCTTTGTTCAATCGTGCAGAAACATCGCCGAGCATCCAGTTGGCGGCCATTTTTGCATCAACAGATTCATTTACAACGGCTTCAAAATAATCTGCTAATTGGCGAGAAGCAGTAAGGACTGCTGCGTCATAATCACTTAGGCCTAAGTCGGCAACAAAGCGTGCTGCTTTTTCGGCAGGTAATTCAGGCAGAGTTTTGCGCACTTCTTCCAGATACGCATCATCGATGATAACCGGCAATAAATCTGGGTCAGGGAAATAACGGTAATCATTCGCTTCTTCCTTGGAGCGCATTGAGCGTGTTTCATTTTTATCGGCATCGTAAAGACGCGTTTCTTGAACAACCGAGCCGCCATCTTCAATTAGGTCAATTTGGCGTTCTACTTCAATATTGATGGCGCGCTCAACAAAACGGAATGAGTTAATGTTTTTTAATTCTGCGCGCGTGCCGTATTCTTTTTGCCCTTTAGGTCGAACTGAAACATTGGCGTCACATCGAAAAGAACCTTCTGCCATATTACCGTCACATATTTCTAAATACTGCACCAATGAATGGATTTTTCGCATATAGGCAACAGCTTCTTTTGCGGAGCGCATGTCTGGTTCTGATACTATTTCCAGTAAAGGTGTGCCTGCACGGTTCAAGTCAATGCCGGTCATGCCATGGTAATCTTCATGTAAAGACTTACCCGCATCTTCTTCCAGGTGTGCTCGCGTAATACCTATGGTTTTTTTTGTGCCATCTTCCAGTTCAATGTCAAGTTTACCTTCACCAACAATGGGTAAATCCATTTGTGAAATTTGGTAGCCCTTGGGAAGGTCTGGATAGAAATAATTTTTTCGTGCGAATACAGAATGCTTACTAACATGAGAATTAGTTGCCAGACCAAATTTTGCAGCCATACGAACGGCCTCTGCATTTAACACAGGTAAAACACCTGGTAGACCCAGGTCAACAGCACAGGCTTGAGTGTTTGGTTCTGCACCATATGCGGTAGATGCCGATGAAAATATTTTACTTTTGGTACGCAGCTGTGCGTGTATTTCTAAACCGATTACGGTTTCCCATTCCATAAGAATGCCTCTTAAATATTATTTTTAACGCAAAAATTATTCATTAACCTGTTTGGTTTATTTGAATGCTTCAGGTATTTGCGTGTGCCAATCTGTTTGTTGCTGATACTGGTGCGCTACATTTAATAAGCGGCTTTCATCAAAATGGTTGGCAATAATTTGTAAACCAACCGGCATATTATTACTAAAGCCAGCGGGTACGCTCATTCCAGGTAAACCAGCCAAATTAACCGCAATGGTGTAAATATCTGACAAATACATAGATATTGGATCGTCAGCTTTTTCGCCAATATTAAATGCGGTCTCAGGTGCTGCCGGCCCCATAATGACATCAACTTTTTCAAATGCTTGAGTGAAATCATCCGAGATCATACGGCGTAATTGTTGAGCTTTAATGTAATAGGCATCGTAATATCCAGCTGATAAAGCGTAAGCACCTACCATGATGCGGCGTTTAACTTCTTCACCAAAACCCTCACCACGTGAACGCTTATATAAATCTTCCAGATCTTTCGGGTCTTCACAGCGGTAACCAAAACGCACACCATCAAAGCGAGATAAATTTGAAGAACATTCCGCCGGTGCTACTACGTAATAAACAGGTACAGCCAGGTGTGTATTAGGTAGGCTAATATCTATAATTTCTGCACCTAGTGCCTTGTATTCATCAATGGCTTTTTGCACGACAGTATTTATTTCGTCGCTAAGGCCTTCGCCAAAATATTCTTTGGGTAAGCCAATGCGTAAGCCTTTAAGAGGCTTGTTTAAATCTGCCGTGTAATCAGGTACTTCTTTTTCAAGTGAAGTGGAATCCCGAGGGTCAAAACCAGACATGGCATTTAATAGTAGCGCGCAGTCTTCAGCGCTTTGCGCCATTGGGCCTGCTTGATCGAGGCTTGATGCAAACGCGATCATGCCGTAACGCGATACACGTCCATAAGTAGGTTTAAGGCCAGTGATGCCGCAGAAAGATGCAGGCTGGCGAATTGAACCGCCGGTGTCTGTACCGGTTGATCCCGGTGTTAATCGTGCAGCAACAGAAGCGGCTGAGCCACCCGATGATCCACCCGGAACGGCGTTGGTGTCCCATGGGTTTTTAACAGCGCCATAAAAACTGGTCTCATTAGATGAACCCATAGCGAACTCATCCATATTCGTTTTACCCAGCATAACAATGCCAGCTTGCTGCATCTTTTCTACTACGGTTGCATCATAAGGTGAAATAAAGTTATCCAGCATTTTAGAGCCACAGGTCGTTTTTACATCTTTGGTGCAAAAAATGTCTTTGTGTGCAAATGGAATCCCTGTTAATGGCCCCGCTTTACCCGCTTTACGTTGCTCATCTGCAGCAGCGGCAGCATTTAGTGCCTGCTCTTCTGTAACGGTGACAAAGCTATTTATTTCTCCGTCATAATCTTTGATGCGCTGTAAAAAATGTTCGGTGAGCTGCACTGAGGTGACGTCACCGGCTTCGAGCATGGCGCTTAATTCACTCAGTGTTTTAGTGTGATACATATTCGTGTCTCTTAAAAATTCGATCGTAAAGTCTTGCTGGATAGCTCAATTATCTAGAACTAGTAAATAATCATTCAATAACTTGAGGCACTAAATACAGGCCATCTTCGGTTTTAGGTGCAATTTTTTGGAAGTTATCGCGCTGGTTTTCTTCCAGTACTTCATCAGCACGTAATCGCTGACAAACATCCATTGGATGAGCCATAGGTTTTACGTTAGTAGTATCCACTTCGTTCATTTGCTCAACTAATCCTAATATGCTGGACAAACTACTTGTGTAGCCCTCAATATTTTTTTCGTCGATATCAAGGCGAGCTAAATGTGCAATGCTCTTCACTTCATCGGGTCCCAATGACATATATTTCTCCGCGTGTATTGTTGCCGGGGGGTGGTATCGGTGTCGATTTTATTCGGTGTTTCTTCTGTGCCAGTTTAGCTTCTATGCCAAGTGTAAATGCAAGAGTAACAGGAATTTATTTCCGAAGCCGCCAAAAGCGTTAAAAACCGCGCAAAATTAGCATATTATGCGATTTGAAGCCACCTGTAAGCTTGCCCTAAACAGCACGCGTTGTTAGAGTACCGCTAATTAATTTAAAGTGTCTAAGGTTGCGGCTAACACCAGAAGCCTTAACGCTATTTACAACAAATATGATGAGCTAATACACGAATGTTTCTAAAACGCTTTCGCGGCATGTTTTCCAACGACCTTTCTATCGACCTCGGTACAGCGAATACACTGATATACGCACGAGAAAAAGGTATTGTTCTTGATGAACCCTCAGTTGTAGCAATACGCCAGAATCGTAGTGGTAATGGTGCTAAGGCAATTGAAGCCTACGGCCATGAGGCCAAGCGAATGCTTGGTCGTACGCCACTAAATATTACGGCTATTCGCCCAATGCGTGATGGCGTAATTGCTGATTTTCATATTACTGAAAAAATGCTTCAGCACTTTATTCGTAAAGTTCATGAGAGTGCGATGTTTCGTCCGAGTCCGCGAGTGCTTATATGCGTACCTTGTGGAGCAACACAGGTTGAGCGTCGAGCGATCAAAGAATCTGCTGCTGGTGCAGGTGCTCGTAAAGTGTATTTAATTGAAGAACCGATGGCCGCAGCGATAGGTGCAGGTATGCCAGTTGATGAACCTCGTGGTTCTATGGTGCTGGATATTGGTGGCGGTACATCTGAAGTAGCGGTTATTTCCCTTAACGGTATAGTTTACTCGGCTTCGGTACGCATAGGTGGCGACACTTTTGATGAAGGCATTATCTCTTATGTACGTCGTAACTACGGTACATTAATAGGTGAAGCAACAGCGGAAAGAATTAAGCATCAAATAGGCTCAGCATATCCTGGCAAAGATTTATTAGAAATTGAAGTAAAGGGCCGTAACCTGTCTGAAGGTATTCCTCGCAGCTTCACCCTAAATAGCAATGAAATTCTAGAAGCCTTGCAAGAGCCATTACACGGTATTGTAAGTGCAGTAAAAACAGCCCTTGAACAAACGCCTCCTGAGCTAGGTGCCGATGTTGCAGAACGTGGTATTGTGCTAACAGGTGGTGGTTCATTATTAAGAGATTTGGATCGCTTGTTAATGGAAGAGACTGGCTTGCCCGTCATTATGGCCGAAGAGCCATTAACGTGTGTTGCTCGTGGCGGCGGTCGTGTACTTGAGCTTATTGATGAGCATGGCGGCGATTTTTTCGCAGTTGAATAGTAAAGTGGGCTCTATGCCCACTTATGTTTTGTTTAATATATTTGCCCTTGTGAACCATTAATGCAGCCGTTATTTTTACAGGGACCATCCGTTATATTGCGCACCATTATTCTGGTGGTGATTTCTATTGCTGTTATGGTGGCAGATCATCGTTGGCAGCACTTAGAAACAGTGCGCGGCAATATCGAAACCTACATTATCTATCCCTTACGATACACCATTAACTTGCCTTCCCAGTTCATTAACTGGAGCAATGAGTCGCTTTCTGCTCGCCAGGATTTATTAGAAGAAAAGCACAAGCTTGAAGAGCAAAGATTACGAGCACGCATTAATTTGCAAAAGTTGAGCGTGCTAGAAAAAGAAAATGCGCGTTTGCGGAAAATGCTCAGTGCTCAAACCAAAATCGGTGAGCTGGTATTGGTAGCGGAAATATTATCGATTGATCTTGACCCATATAAGCAGCAGGTTATTTTAAATAAGGGTCGCAAGCACGAAGTGTATATCGGGCAGTCAATTATCGATGCGCAGGGAGTGATGGGGCAAATCATACATCTGGGCGAATACTCCTCAACGGCCTTACTTGTGTCTGATCCGAGTCATGCTATTCCGGTTCAGGTAAATCGTACCGGCTTGCGTAGTACTGCCTTTGGTTCAGGTAACTCACAGTTGTTAGAGCTACGTTACATTCCACATAATGCCGATTTAAAAATAGGTGACCAAATATTCTCATCCGGACTAGGCGGGCGCTTTCCACCTAATTACCCGGTTGGAGAAATTGTCTCTATTGAACGTCCTATTGGAGAGTCCTTTTCAACCGTTTTAGCGGAACCCATAGCTCACCTCGATCGCAGTCGTGAAGTTTTGCTAGTATGGCATAACCCCCCCGTTAAAGATGTTTTGCTGATAGAGCAAAAGTCGACGGTCATACCGGATGAAAAATCTAATGCGCACTAAAAGTAGTTATAAGCTTATGGTGCCAACTATGGTGTTTGCCTTAATGTTGCATATGTTGCCTTTGCCAGACTGGCTGACTTATGTGCGGCCTGAATTCGTGACATTGGTTGTTATGTATTGGGTGATAGCAATGCCTGAGCGAATCGGTGTAACGATAGCTTGGTGCGTAGGTTTGTTATTGGATGTAACACAGGGAGCCATTCTCGGACAGCATGCCTTAGGTCTCGTTATTGTTGCTTTTATTTTGCAGCTTGAGTATCAAAGAATTCGCGTTTTCTCATTAGTCCAGCAGGCATTGGTTGTGTTTGTGCTATTACTGATTAAGCAGGTTCTTGTGCTTTGGGTATACGGCCTGGTTGGACATGCGCCAAGCTTGCAGTTGTATTTTTTACCTAGCTTTATAGGCGCTATAATATGGCCGTGGGTGTATTTGTTTTTACGTAATTTACAGCATAAATTTAGCGTCTCGCATGAGTTTTAATACGTATTAAAAATTAATCAACTGGCACGGTTCTAGATTGTGCCCATTGGCGTAAGTGCTCTACCTTTTCCGCCATCACAGTAGAAAGGGGGCTGGTGTAACTCAGCTCGTCCAGCATAATCTCGGTGTTTATTTTCTTTTCTTTGCTATAGCTGGTGTAAACCGCCGAAGCAACGGATTGTTCAATTTCGGATCCTGAAAAACCCTCGCTAGCCTCGGCGAGTTTTTCCAGGTCAATGTCATTATATTCAATTTCACGCTTTTCAAAATGTATTTTGAAAATATCTATTCTATTTGGGTGCTTGGGTAAATCGACAAAAAAGATTTCATCTAAACGGCCTTTGCGAATTAGCTCTGGTGGCAGAGCTTCTATTTGGTTGGCCGTAGCAACAATAAAAACATGAGCAGTTTTTTCGGCCATCCAGGTCAGTAGAGAGCCAAGTAATCGTTTGGATGTTCCGTTGTCATCACTACCCGAAGAAATGCCTTTTTCCAGTTCATCGATCCATAATACGCATGGTGACATGATGTCTGCGGTATGCAGTGCTTGCTGTAAGTTTTTTTCCGTTTCACCAATGTATTTGTCATAGAGTCGGGAAAAATCTAAACGAAGTAAAGGTAGCCCCCAGATACCAGCGACAGCTTTTGCGGCCAGGCTTTTTCCGCAGCCCTGAACGCCGAGTAATAAGATTCCTTTAGGGGTATCGAATTGATTAACACGGATTTCCGCATTCTGATTAAAAATAACACCCCGCTGATCCAGCCATCTTTTTAGTTTTTTCATACCTCCGAGATCGGAAAAATGAGCGGTGTCATATTCAAATGAAAGTATATCGTCCTGATTGAGTAATTTATATTTAGCTTGCATGACTTCAGGTAAATCTGACTCTGTTATTGCGCCATCATCAATAATCGCATTTCTAATTAGTCGCTTAGCATCACGGTGAGTTAAGCCGCTCAGGTTTTTAGTTAGTCGTTCCAGGGTGTCTCGGTCGGTGCGAACTTTAGTGATGTTATTGGCTTGCCACTGCTGCGCCTCCTCTCTAATCATTTGCTGTAAAGCATTATTATCAGGTAGGTTTAAAGCGAAGTTGGCAGCAAGAGGCTTTAGGTTGTCAGGTAAAGAAAGTCGATGGCTAATAAAAATTAATTTGCCTTTGTCACCATCAAACTTCATTGCAATTTCTTTAATTAAGCGAATATTGATAGGGTCACTTAGGTATGGATCGAAGTCTAAAAATATATAGGCAGCCTGTAATGCGGATGCTTTTATGTGCTTTAGAGCATCTTGAGGATCAGCTACGTGACGTTGTGGATCTAAGTTTAGATCTAGTCGTTGTATACCGTCAGTAATAGTCCATTTAAATGTAGGTAAGTAATCTGCCTGGCTGGCTT
>Ga0316209_1001966_pt1 | contig 18355 bp, 14 predicted proteins | sample 6monopyrite_MG_FD_204945 | JGI IMG/M metagenome (GOLD analysis project Ga0316209, IMG submission 204945) | Microbial mat bacterial communities from mineral coupon in-situ incubated in ocean water Damariscotta River, Maine, United States -... | ecosystem: Environmental > Aquatic > Marine >...
TAAATCCTGAAGAAGCATTTTCAGGAGAACTGGGTTTTAAATTTACTAAAGCCTATTTCACTGGTTCTATGGCTGTGTTTAACAGGAAATCGACTAATTTGATTGATTATGTTAAGGAAAAATCTGACGATTTATGGCAAGCGACAAATATACAAGATTTAAACACCTTTGGTTTTGAGGCTAATGCGTCTTTTAACTTTATCATGAACGGGTTTAACCAAAATATTGTTTTGGGATATACCTATTTGGATGATAATTTAAAAACCTCGAAAGTTAATTTTTCCAGATATTCCATCAACTCGTTACAACACCATGCCACAGCTACTTTTGGTACACAGTTCTTTAAAAATTTTACCCAAAGTATCGCTTACAAATTTGCAAAGCGAACTACTGGAACGAACAACAACTATAACGTAGTTGACGTAAAAGCAACATTGAATCTGCACTCTTTTGAAATTTCGGTAATAGGAAATAATATTTTTAACGCAAATTATACCGAAACCAATTTGGTACCAATGCCAAAAGGGAACGTACTATTGGATGTAAAATATAAGTTTTAAATTACAGTCGTTATTACAACAACTACTTAGAGGAATCATGAGCATAATTAATGATAGGCGGCTTTGGTATTACCCTATTGTTTTTGGACTTTTGGGAGCTTTTTTGGGCTTAATAATACGCTTCTTTTTTGCCCAAACCAGCCTTGGCTTCCCTATAAAAAATCTTATTCATTCGCATTCTCATGTTATGTTATTAGGGTTTTTGTTTAATGCCTTAATGGTACTTATTTGGAAATTCTTTACAAAAAGCATCGATACTATAACTTATAGATATTATATAGCATTACAAATATGTGTTGGCGGAATGTTTGTTGCTTTTATAATCCAAGGTTATGCCTTGTTATCTATACTCTTTTCTACATTGCATCTATGGATTAGCTATGTTTTTTTAATTAGGCTCTGGAAAAATATTGAAGGTTCCAAACAGCTTGTTTCTTTGGTTAAATTAGGTATTGTTTTTTATTTCATTTCTTCAATAGGTCCTTATTGTTTAGGCCCTTTAATGGTTTTTAATTTACAAGAATCGCCTTGGTATCAACAAGCTGTTTTTTTTTATTTACACTTTCAGTTTTTTGGAGCGTTTTTAGTTTGGTTGTTAACTGTATTTTTAAAAAATACTTCTACACAAATTACTAAAAAACACGTTTGGGTTATTGGGTTAAGTATCGTTGGCCTTTACACACACTCTCTTGATTATCATTTCAATCATTGGTTAATACAGTCTATTGGAGGTGTGAGTTCTGCATTACTTTTATTTGTTTTTATAAGTTTTGCACAATCTATTAAACGTTTTAAAAAAGGCTATCACTTTATTTATGGGGTTTTATTGGTAGTAGGCATTTGTAGTGTTTTAGGAAGCTTCCCTCAAGTTGCGTATCTTGTGGAAACCAATCATTATTTGCTCATAGCATGGTTTCATTTTTTGTTTTTAGCATTATTCATACCTTTTATTTGGATTGAATTACCAATTTATATCAGCAATAGTACTTGGGCAGTGTATGGTTTGTTCGTTGTACTTTCAGAAGCACTACTCATTTTCCCAAACACAGCATATAGCTTATTAAAAATACCAATTACATGGTTGTTATTTATTGCTTATTTTGGTGTTTTTGGCAGTATAAGTATTGTTCATTTAAAATATGTAAGTAAGATGTTTAAGAAATAACGCTCGTCATTCAATATAAAATGATATAGTTTAAATGGTTTTTATAATTTTGCCTTAATAAACTCCTTTGTACATTTTTGAAATGAATTGGGATTAATTTTTCTTAAAAGTGATTGGCACATGAAACTAAATCTTCAGGAAGTTCCTCGCGTAAAAACTATTTCAAAAGAAATGTTTATTAAGCATTATTTTAAACCCCAGAAACCTGTGGTAATTGAGCACTGTATTGAAGATTGGCCAGCTTTTTCTAAATGGAACTTAGAGTATATAAAAACTGTTGCTGGAAATAAAATAGTGCCTTTGTACGATGATAGACCTGTAGATTACAAAGATGGTTTTAACCAACCACATACAAGCATGAAAATGAGTGATTATGTGGATTTGTTAAAAAAAGAACCAACAAAGTTTAGAATTTTCCTCTGGAACATCCTAAAAGAAGTCCCACAGCTTCAAGGCGATTTTAGGTATCCGGATTTTGGTTTGCGCCTAATGAAAAACCTACCTATGTTGTTTTTTGGAGGAAGAGATTCTTACACTTTTATGCATTACGATATAGATTTGGCTAATATTTTTCATTTTCATTTTGAAGGTGAAAAGCAATGTATTTTATTTGACCAAAAACAAAACAAACATTTATACAAAGTGCCTCATTCACTTATTACAAGAGAAGATATTGACTTTGCCAATCCAGATTTTAAAAAATGGCCAGCACTAAAACATGCCAAAGGCTATGTGGCCAATTTAAAGCATGGCGAAGTTTTGTATATGCCTGAAGGTTGGTGGCACTATATGCGCTACATTACTCCAGGATTTTCCATGAGTTTACGCGCCTTGGCCAGAAAACCAAAAAACTTAACTCAAGCTGTGTACAACGTGTTTTTTATGCGTTATTTTGATAATGTAATGAGACGTATGAAAGGACAAAATTGGATTGATTGGAAAAACGAGCAAGCCATTGTTAGAACTCACAAAAAAAATAACATTACTTAATAAGTTCGTTTACTTTATCGTAAACCAAAAAAGATTCCCACCCTCTATACAACAAATAATCTGCTAGCTTTTTCTTTTTTTTGTAGGTATCTTTTTCTTTAATAGCGTTACATCGTTTTTCAGCTAGGTCATTAAAAATTTGGATATATTCCTTATCATCAATTTCTGTAAGTGCTTGATTAATATTTGTTTTAGAAATGTTTTTTTTCTTTAATTCTAAAGTTAATCGGCGTTTTCCCCATTTTTTAATTTTTAATTTACCACTTACAAATGCTTTGGTAAAACGTTCTTCGTTTAGAAAATTATGCTCTAAAAGATGCACTATTATTAGGTCTATGGCTTCAGGTATCATGTACATATCTTTTAGTTTTTGGGAAACTTCTTTATGACAGCGTTCCTGATAAGCACAGTAATATTCAAGCTTTTTTTTAGCCTCATCTACTGTATAAGTGCGTTTTTTTATCATTATTCAAAAATAGTAATTGAAAACAAATTAGATGTAAAACCATAGTTTTAAAACCTCTTCAACTACTTGTTATTACAAATAGTTACGGCTTTCCCACAGCAAGTCTATGGTTTTTCCACAACAATAAGGCAAAGTTTATAAATATATTTGTATTCATTACCTAAATAGCTGCCCTTCTATTTTGTTTTATCGGATTAATAGCAAATGAAATATAAAATTACATTTATACTTCTTTTTTGGGCTCTATACTTTAGCTCTGGTCAGACTATTTTTTTAAATGAAATAATCGACGAAGATCCTTCTGCTTCAAACCCATATACCAATGGGCAGTATGTTGATCCCAATATTACGGTATCTGGAATTGGAAGAGGGTCAAACATTGGACCAGACGCAAGTGCTGCACCACTGTTTAGGCTAGATACTTATATAGCCAAAAACTGGGATGTAATATTTCATCCTGATGACTATTTTGAGTTTGTACTAACACCCAACCCAGGTAAAGAGATAAATTTTGTCAACTTTACCTATACAGGAAAAACAGTAAGCTTCTATGATCCATCTCCAACTAATATTTCTATTAAGAGTAGTTTAGATGGATTTACAACCGACATTGGCAATCCAACCCTAACAGGAATTAATGTTATTGATTTGTCTGCACCCAAATACCAAAACGTTTCGTCCTCTATTACATTTAGGGTATATGCTTGGGGTGGCGCATCAAGAGGTCTCTTTGGTCTTGAAAGATTTGAATTTAATGGAACGGTTACCTCAATACCTTGTTATGGAGGCACTACATATACTTGGGAATCTGGAGGCTGGAATCCTGTTGGGACTCCAACTTTAAACGATCCTGTAATAATAAACGAAAACTACGATACCGCAACAAATGGAAGTGTTGCTGCTTGCAACTTAACCGTTAATACAGACAAAACATTAACTATTGCTAATGGTTATTATGTTGAAGTAGAAAACGACATCATTGTCCATGGAAACATCATTGTGCAACCACAAGGAGCTGTTGTACAAATTAATGATGACAGTGCTGTGGTTAATAATGGAACAATAACTGTTAATAAAAAAACGGCATCAGCAAATAATTGGTATGAATATACCTATTGGAGCTCTCCTGTTGAAAATGAAACAATTGGGAGTGCTTTATCAGATTCTGATATTAGAAGGCGTTTTTGGTTTAATGCCATAAACTTTTTAGACGCAACAACCGAAACTAATAATAATAATGCTACTGCTGATGGACAAGATGATATTGATGATGATGGTAATGATTGGGTATATGCAAACGCAGGAAACATCATGATTCCTGGAGTTGGTTATGCAACAACACACGACGAATTAATATTTAATTTTTCTCCCGGAAACCAATTTGTTTACTCATTTAACGGTCGTTTCAATAATGGCGTTATTACTGTTCCCGTTTATAGAAATGATGAAGAAACCAATGACAATAACTGGAATTTTATAGGCAACCCTTATCCTTCAGCTATAGATGCTACATCATTTCTTTCGGCAAATACTATTTTAGACACAAATACTGAGCTTTCTCCTTCAATCTCTGGAGCCATCTTTTTATGGTCGCAAAACACTAATCCTTCGGCGACTGCTAATGGCAATGAGAATTTAAATTTTGCCACTTCAGATTATGCAGTAATTAATGGAACTGGAAATTCTGCTGGAGGCGATGGATTAGTTCCTGATAATTTTATACCATCTGGTCAAGGATTTTTTGTCTCAATGGACAACAATGCGGCAGCTTCTTATTTTTCTGATGGAGATCCTTTAATTCCTGGAAATATCGTTTCTGCAAATGTAGTTTTTAATAATTCTATGCGAGTTACTGGAAACAATAACTTATTCTTTAGGGCAAGTAAAAAGAGTGAAGCCAATAAATTATGGCTGAATTTAACATCGGATAATGGTGTTTTTAATCAAATTTTAGTTGGTTATGTTAAAGGAGCTTCCAATAATAATGATGGAATGTATTATGATGCACCAAAAAACATTTCATCTGATGCTTCTGCTATACTATATTCAACCATCGAAAATGAAGCTAAAAAATTTGCAATTCAGGGAAAAGATCTAAATAGTATCAATAAAGATGAAGTCATAAATATTGGCTATAGCACTTCAATCAATGTACCAACAATATATACCTTATCTATTGCGCAATTTGAAGGTGATTTTTTAAATACCAATGTCGTTTATTTAAAAGATAATTTCCTAAACAAACTTCATGATTTAAAAGTGAGTGATTACAATTTTACTTCGGAAGTTGGTGAGTTTAACGATCGTTTCGAAATTGTATTTAAGGAAGAAGCATTGTCAATAAGTAGTGAAATTGATAAAAACACACTTTCAATCATTGAGCACAACAATGGTGATGTCCAGTTTAAATTAAATGCTCTCAACAAAATAAATAATATTAAAATTATTGATTTTCAAGGGCGTATTTTGTATGATTTTGAAGTAAATAGTAAAGATGAAACCTTGAAGTTGTCCAACTTAAGTCAAGCGCCATATATTGCAAAAGTAACACTTAACAACAGTTATGTAATTACTAAAAAAGCAATTACAAAATATTAATCTTATTGTTAAATATAGACATAAAAAAGTGCTGGTGAATTCCTTAATTTTGTTTTTATAAACTATACTTTAAAGACAGGATGACATTGGTTCCTGGAGCTGCAATACCAGAAGAGTAAGGCCTATACAACTGATTTGTAATGTTTTCGATAGTAGCTACTACAGTTGTTGATGGGCTTATATGGTACTGAGACCTAAAGTTTAGAGTATGCCAAGATGGAGCATACGGTTTGCCGTTGGCATCTAGCGCAAAAATATAATCTGCTAACGAAGATGCTAATTGGTTGTTAGATAACTCGCCATTATAATTTATAAAGGCGTCCCATTTCAATTTATTTTTTTCCCAAACCAAATGTGTATTTCCAAAACGAGGTGCTACGTGCCTAACAGGAACTTCTATTCCATACTTATCTTCTTCAGTCCCTCCAACGACACTGTACTGAGATGTTAATTTTAAATTGTCGCTAAAATATAATTTTACACCAGCTTCAAAACCATAAATCCATGCTTTAGATGCATTTTGTATGGCTTGTATATCACTCAATTCATCATCATACATGATTTGAGTTTGTCCATTTACCTCAAAATCACGTCTAACCAGTGCATTGTCTAAATAGGTATAATAGGTTGCTAAATCAAAAACTAGATTGTCATTAATACTCAAGACCAAACCTAATTCACCACCATAAGCATATTCAGATTTTAAATTAGTATTTGGTACGACAACAGAGCCTGGTTCCGAATCAAATATTTTGCCTACATCATCTATGTTTGGTGCCCTAAATGCAGTGGATGTGTTTAATTTCCATACCATTGTTTTATTTGGTGACCAACTTATACCTGCGGTTCCCGTAAAAGCACCTGTGTTAATACTGGCATCGCTAAAAGGTAGATTTAAAAAGGCGTTGTTTTCTTCTAAATTAGCTTTAATTGCAATGTGGTTGAACCTTATGCCTGACTGAAATGTAAACTTTTTATTGGGTTTATATTTATAGCTAATGTACGATGCTATTGATTGCCAAGTAGAGCCATGAGGATACCTCGTCGCAATTGGTTGTGAGTTTCCTGTAGATAATAAGGTTTGTTTTGCTTTGGAACCAATAGTGTTATAGATATATTCTGCGCCATAAAATAATCTGGAAGATTCCGATAGAGATTTTTCAAAATCCACATTGGCAGTTAACACATCGACATTTTCTTCTCTAGTCCTCCTAGAATCAGAATACAGGTTTCTATCGATTCTACTTTCTTGAAAATTTTGATAGGCTACTGCAATCTTAAAATTATCGTATAAATTAGATTTACTACTCAAGGTGGTCATTTTAAGGTTCCCCATAAACCATTTTTGTGGTCCATAATTCCATTCGGCAGAACGCAATTCATTATTACTATATCTAATAAGCCTGTCGTATCTTGGATAGTTGGATGTTGCCGAGTAATGCAACCCTAAATCAAAATGTAATTTATTATTGGCTTTATAATGTATTTTTTCCAATAAATTAATTTGATTATATCCAGTAAATCGCTGCGTTCTTGGGTTGTCGTTTTTAACAATAACATCTACGCCATTAGTTGTTTGCACGTACTCATTTCGCAAATAATCCTTTGGACCAAATTTTCCCATTTTTAAATCATCAAAATCTGTATAACTTACACTTGTTAGAAAAGCCCATTTATTATAGCCCAAATTAAAATCTATATGTCCTGTTTTTTCATTCGAAGCTGATGAGAATCTTAAAATGGCATTGCTTTTAACAAACAATGAATCTGATTGAGATAATCTTGGTTTTTTGGTATAAAAATTCATAACGCCTCCAATAGCATCACTTCCATAAATAACCGATCCTGCTCCCAAAATTACCTCTGAGCTTTCAATAGTAAAAGGGTCAATTGAAATTACGTTTTGTACGTTACCACCTCTAAAAATAGCTGTGTTCATTCTAACATCGTCAACCGAAATAAGCAATCTATTTGTAGAAAAACCCCTTATTAAAGGGCTGCCTCCACCTAATTGACTTTTTTGAATAAAAACTTGTCCTGAATTTTGAAGTAAATCGGCACTAGTTTGAGGGTTGCTAAAAACGACATCTTCTGCTTTGATGCTCATTATTTTTTGGGGCACTTCTTTTTTGCTTTGCTCAAATTTTGATGCCGAAATCACAATTTCATCTAAATCATGTGGCTTAGACTTTAAGTAAATAATGTTTGTGATGTTTGATTTGACAAGGGTTGTTGTAATATATGTGATATGCTGAAATATTATTTTTTCGTTTTCAGAAAAAATATCAAGCATTATTTTTCCATCTAATCCTGAAATAGTGCTCTTAGTTTTACTTGTATTATATGCAGCTACACCCGAAATAGACTCACTTGTTGTTGCGTCTAAAACTGTAATTTCCTGGGCACTGGTGAAGAGACTAAAAAAACATAAAAAAAAGAAACAAAGGCTTCTCATATCTTAACTAAATACTTGATTTAAAATTGATATAGATCTTGGGTCTTTAAATCCGTCCAAATGTAGCTTAAAATAGAGTAATATCATACTTAAAAAATCGCGTTTTTGAGCCGAAGTTATCTCCAACGACTTACTATCATCAAATTTTATGCCTAAAAACTTTTTAAGTATTGTTAAATTATCTCCTGTTATACAGTACATGTTTGTTTTGGTGCTCTGGAATTTGCCTTCTTCCAAATTAAAGTATTTATGTGTTGTCGTTTTAAAACTTTCAGGATAAAATCCTAGATATTTTGTGAGCTGTGTTAAAAAAAGGAGATGGAAATTTGTGTTTGTCTTGGTCTCATCAAACCATATCATGGTGGTTTCCAAAAAACTATACAGGGTTTCGTTTTGTTCTTCTTCAATTAAAATGCTCGACAATACTTCAGATAAAAACATGGCTATGGTGCTTTTAATAACGTTGGTATGTAACGAGTTGTAATAAACGTGAAGTTTTATGTCTCTTAAATATTGTAAAGAACGGTTTTCTTTGTGATCTGCTTCAATCTCTAACAAGCTTAAAGGTTGAAAATAAGCGGATTTGAACTTGCCCTTTCTTGTCTTTAAAGCATGTTTTACTAGGTATGAGATAACGCCAAAATTTTGGGTATAGCACTTAATGATAAGGTCATGGTCTTTGTACTTAATTTTTGATAAAACAATGGCTTTTGTAGAAACTATCATTGCCTAATTACCATTAGCTTTAAGACTTTTGTTTCAAAGGATTCCATATCGGAAATCATAACCAGATACACACCAGAAGCAACTATGTTATTAGCCATATTTTTTCCATTCCAGTAGGCTGTACCACCATCTATTTCAAGATTATAGCCTCTATATCTTGTATTAGTTCTAGACTGTGCTTCGGCCACTAAATTACCTTCAATATCTGTGATTTTAATATTTACATTATCTGTTATGTCCTTAATTTTTATTTTTTCAGCAACTATGTTAAACCCTGGTCTTACAGGATTAGGGTACACATAAGCGCCAACAAGTTCTTCGGTAGGTGCCGATCCTCCTGAGTTGAAGGACACCAAACCTTTATCGGTGCCAATATAAACCACTCCTTTTTCGTCATCTATACTTAGGTCGTTGACATTGTTTGATGGGAGTGGTGAATTACCTTTAGTGAAGTGATAAATTGTTTGTTGGCCATCGGGCGAAAAATAAAATAAGCCAGCGCCAATAGTCGCTACCCATTTATTATTTGATCCATCTACTTTAATATCGGATATAAATTGATCTTGTAGTAGCTCTCTGGGAATACCATTGTCCAGTATCACGATTTCATCAGTAGTTAAAATGTCATCGCTAAAAAATCCTGAAGTGTTATAAAGCACTCTCAATCCAATATCTGTCCCAATCCATAGTTGACCTCCTTTATCCAAGGCTATGGCTCTAACAGATTTATCTGGTAAATTGCCTGGATCTTGAGCTACATTTTTAAATATAAAATTGCCTCCATTTTCCTTAAAGCCAATAACACCATAAGAAAAAGACGCTATAAGTATATCACCTGATGGCGTAAATAACAGCTCTTTAAAGCCAAGGTTATCGTATAACGCATCTGGAATAAGTTGGGTAAAATCAAAACTTCTCCACGAGTTAGAATTAGGATCAAACGCTTTTAAAGGCTTATCAACCAAACCCGTTAGAGACCACAATACGCCATTATCATCGAATGTAGTTCCTGAAACCCTAATGCTTTTATAATTTAGATTAGGAGGAAAAATTAAAGACTCTAAACCGCTGTTAGCTTCGTCCAGCTTTTGTGTGGCAACCCCATCGTTAATTTCCAACATGCCATCATGAAAAGAACTAATAAATACTTGTTGAGGATTTAAGGGATTAATAGATATGGCATTTAAATTTCGTAACCCAAACACATTATCATAAGGGATATTATTCCATTGTTCGTCATATAACTGGCTTACACCATGTCTTAGTGCTGGATCTGGCTCGTAAAATCTTCCGTAACCTCCATAAGAAATCCATACATTTCCAAATCCCGATGTAATTGAAAACACGTTGTTTCTTGACGGTCCATCTGGATGAATCTCAAGAAAGGTTGACACATTTGCTTGGGTTGTTTTTAAAACTCCAAAATCTGTGGTTCCAATATAAATACCTTCTTGAGTTGCCGAAGCACTAGTGAACGTTGTATCAAACTCAGTAGTTTGCGTAGGGTTTGCCAATAAATTGAACCCATCATCATAGACATAAACATTATTTTGAGTAGTTACAATTAATTGATCGTTTGAGCTTTTTAAATCTAAAGGTTGGCTAGAATATATCAATAATTGATTAAGGGTTGTCCCATTTATTTCATATATGGTTCTATTAGTTGAAGTGCAATATAATGTGTCTAAAACAGTTTCAATTCCGTTAAAATTCCCTGTTGATATTTGCTCCCATTCTTGAAAATCTATTAAGTTTGGGCTATCCAATAGGCCTCTTTTAATACCTTCATTATCTTCACAAGCTACATAAAGGTAACCATTGAAAATTGTAGTTTGATTTACTTGTATTTGCGATCCTCCGCTACCAATAAAATAAGTGTCACCAAACTCTAATCTGGATAAATCATAAACTGAAACCCCAAAATCGGCCGCAACATAAATACTGCCATTTAACTCGCTAAAATGGTTAATTTTTTTACTATTTGGAGGAATTGTGTTTTTGTCTAAAATATCGACTACAGTTGTAACCTCTTCATTTAAAGGGTTGTATATTTCAATTAATCCATTCTCATATCCAATAACAAGTAAATTATAGCTTTCGCTATAGTGAATGGTTGAAATTAATTCACCAGACAATCCATTTATGGTTGAAATTGTTTCTAACTCTTGCGAAATAAAATCATAACTAAAAATAGCATTCTCGGATGCTACATAAACCTTTTCTTGACCAGCAACAATATCTTTAATGTTTAAATATGAAAAATGTCCTTCCCAAAGAAGAGATGTGTTTTGAGCAGTTGAAAGAGAAATGCTGAAAAGAATAAAAATAATTATAAGAAACTTCTTTGCCATGTGTATATTTCAATATTCAAATATATTTATAACTAACGACAAATACTGTAAAATCATATATATTAAAAGTAAAAAGAGGCTGTCTAAAAAGTGTCATTCTGAATGAAAATGAAGAATCTCTTAAAAATTAAAATGTTGATTTATAGATTATTGAGATTTTTCGACTAAGCTCAAAATGACAATAAAAGCACTTTTTAGACAGCCTCTTAAAACTTACTGGGTTTCTTTTATTGTTTAAACAACTCCTTGATCTAACATAGCATCGGCAACTTTAACAAAACCTGCTACATTGGCTCCTTTTACATAATTAACATAACCATCTGCTTCTGTGCCATATTTTACACACGATTCATGGATATCGTCCATGATTTTATTAAGCTTTACATCAACTTCTTCTCTTGTCCAATTTAATCGTAATGAGTTTTGGCTCATCTCCAATCCTGATGTTGCTACGCCTCCAGCATTAGATGCTTTTCCTGGTGAAAATAACACTTTTGCTTTTTGAAATGCTTCAATAGCTTCAGGTGTTGTTGGCATATTAGCTCCTTCAGCAACAGCTATTACATTGTTTGATATTAACGTTTTTGCTTCTTCTTCGTTTAGCTCATTTTGTGTAGCACATGGCATGGCTATATCGCAAGAAATAGACCAAGGTCGCTTACTTTCATGGAATGTTGCAGAAGGATATTGCGTAACATATTCGCTTATTCTTCCTCTTTTAACATTCTTTAAATTCATTATAAACGCTAGTTTATCGGCGTCAATACCATCAGCATCATGAACAAACCCTGAAGAATCCGATAAGGTAACAACTTTTCCTCCTAATTCAGTTGCTTTTTCACAAGCATATTGTGCAACGTTTCCAGATCCAGAAATAACAACTGTTTTCCCTTTAAAAGAATCGCCCTTTGTTGCTAGCATGTTTTTTGCAAAATAAACCGCTCCATAGCCTGTAGCTTCAGGTCTAATTAAAGAGCCTCCATATGTTAGCCCTTTACCTGTTAATATGCCTGTAAATTCATTTCTAAGTCTTTTGTATTGCCCAAACATAAACCCTATTTCGCGTCCTCCAACACCAATATCTCCTGCGGGAACATCTGTGTTAGCACCAATATGACGAAAAAGTTCGCTCATGAATGATTGGCAAAAACGCATTACTTCGTTATCGGATTTTCCTTTTGGGTTAAAATCCGATCCTCCTTTACCGCCTCCCATTGGCAAAGTGGTCAATGAGTTTTTAAATACTTGCTCAAAGCCCAAGAATTTAAGGATACTCAAATTTACACTTGGGTGAAAACGCAATCCTCCTTTATATGGCCCAATTGCCGAATTAAACTCAACCCTAAAGCCTCTATTTACTTGGGTATTCCCATTATCATCAATCCATGGCACTCTAAAAATAATGGTCCTCTCTGGCTCCACCATTCTTTCAAGTAGCATTTTGCCTTGGTATTTTGGGTTTTCTTCAATAAACGGGATTACCGTTTCCGCAACTTCGTGCACTGCCTGCATAAATTCTGGCTCTCCACCATTTCTTTCTTTAACAAGCTCTAAAAATGCATCAATTTTAGCTTTCATTTATGTAATTTTGAAGTAATAATAAATTATTGAATTTTTATGACGACAAATATCTTAAAAAATAACAGACTTTTTTTTATAATTTCACAATAACTTTTTAATATTTGTTGTTATTGATGTTGAGCAGAGATTTTTTACTAAATATCACATTTGGTCGGATTTATTTGTTCTTTCGTCGAAGTTTTTTATATTTGTTCTTGTAAAAGCCCTAAAAGGCAATAGTTACTATGCTTAAACAGTTAGTTTTACTAATATGCTTGTTAGCCTTTGTGCAAACATCATTTTCTCAATTAGGGTTTTCCCATGAAATTGGGGTAATTGCAGGTCCTGTTCAGTTTAGATCAGATTTTGGGCAGCGATTAAATGACAAAAATAACTTTAAGAATTCGGGATATGGCATTGGCTTGGTGCATTATTTAAACTTTGCATACAGCTCTGATTGTAATTGTTATACTACCTATACTTATTTTAACGATCACTTTAAGTTAAGAAATGAAATTTCCTATAATAAGACCCAATTAGAACATAATGGCGAATGGGTGGCTCCTTACCGAACAACTCCTGAAGCTGATCAATTAAGAGCACACACAGGAGTTGCCGAAAATTTTGATATTGGGACTCAAATAGAATTTTTCCCTAAAAGTATTAGGGATTTTCAAGGTTTTGCATATAAGTTTGCGCCTTTTATAAGTCTTGGTGTTCATTATACCTACTCTACCCCTGAAGTCTCCACAACCTATGGCGATGGCGACATCACAAACCCTAGTAACTTCTATTCATTTTGGGAACCAGGTTCGGTTAGTGATAAAGCAAGAGGTGGCTGGTCCATAGTTACAAGTGTAGGCACAAGATATAAGCTCAGTATCCTTTCAGATCTTATGATAGACCTTAGGTGGCAATACTATGGGCATGATTGGGTTGATGGTTTAAATCACCAACTTAATTCCAATAAGTACAATGACTGGTTATTGTGGCTTAATGTAGGTTATGTTTACTATTTAGATTAAACTTAGTGCTTGTTTTAAATCGTTTATTAGATCTTCTTGATCTTCAATTCCAACACTTAATCGAATTAAAGAGTCCACAACGCCTGTTTTTTCACGTTCTTCTTTAGGGATACTAGCATGTGTCATACTTGCTGGATGCCCCGAAAGTGATTCTACGCCTCCTAAAGATTCTGCTAGCGTGAATATTTTAAGGTTTTCAACTATCTTAATTGACTTTTTGTAATCATTACCTTTGGTGGTAAACGATAACATCCCTCCAAAACCTTCCATTTGCTCTTTGGCTACATCATGATTTGGGTGTGTTTTAAACCCTGGCCAATACACTTTTTCGATTTTTGGGTGAGACGCCAAAAATTCAGCAACGGCTTTTCCATTTTCACAATGCCTCTGCATTCTTATATGTAATGTTTTTATCCCTCTAAGTACTAAAAAACTGTCTTGTGGCCCACAAACAGCACCACTCGCATTTTGAATAAAATACAGTTTTTCGGCTAGCTCCTTATCTCTTAGCATTAATGCTCCCATAACAACATCACTATGCCCTCCTAAATATTTTGTCGCAGAATGCATTACAATATCTGCTCCTAAATCCAACGGACGTTGCAAATAGGGTGTGGCAAAAGTATTATCGACAGCCAACAATACATTGTGTTTTTTTGCAACAGTTGCCAATACTTTTATATCAATAATATTCAACATTGGATTTGTAGGTGTTTCAGTCCAAATTAATTTTGTATTTGCATTAATGTGTGTTTCAACATTAGCAATACTTTCCATACCTACAAAATGAAACTTAATACCAAATTTTTCAAAAATATGCTTGAAAAGTCTATATGTTCCACCATATAAATCGTTGGTAGAGATCACCTCATCTCCAGGTTCTAGAAGCTTGATTACTGCATCAATAGCAGCTAACCCAGATCCAAAAGCTAAACCGTAATTTCCGTTTTCAATGCTTGCAAAAGCATTTTCCAAGGCTTTACGTGTTGGATTGTGGGTTCTTGAATATTCAAAGCCCTTGTGCCCTCCAGGAGTACTTTGGGCATAGGTAGATGTTTGATAAATTGGAGGCATTACAGCTCCATAAGCTGGGTCGTGCTCTTGTCCTCCGTGAATTGTTTTGGTGTTAAACTTCATCTTTTTTATTATTTGCAACAAATGTATATATAATTCGTTGTAATCAAAAAGTAAACAATATCTTTAAACTATTAATTCAAAATAATTGAATTTGAAAACAAAATTTGTCCCTTACCTTTTTTTAATAGTTCTTTTTTCTTGTGAAGAAATGACTTTAGTAAGTTTTACTGAAACCAATGCACTTTATGAAGATAATGCCATTATCGAGCTAAATATTCCTAAGGCTGAAGGGTCTTCGGAGAAAGCGCAATTAATTAATAACGTAATCGAAAATCATATAGCCAATATGCTTGTGTTTTTGGATGAGCCTTCTGATACACTTCAATTAAATTATGCCATTAAGTCCTTTGATTCTGAATACAAAGCTTTTAAAGATGGTTTTAGTGAAAATGCTATGGTTTGGGATGCTAGTTTTGATGGAGAGGTAACTTACCAATCGTCTGAACTCATTTCCATTGCTATAAATAGTTATGTGAATTCTGGTGGTGCGCATGGCAACTTAAATGTGACATTTTTTAATTTTGACGCTTCAGGAACTCTTTTGAGTTTTGATGATTTGTTTACAGATAAAAAAGGCTTAACCAAGGTTGTTAAAACGTATTTTGATGAAGAAACTAAAAATAATGAGGTTGGCTATTTTTTTGGCGAGCCATTTCATCTACCTGAAAACATTGGGTTTAATGACGAAGGTGTTGTCTTTTTTTACAATGTTTACGAAATAGCATCTTATGCGGACGGAATAACAGAATTTACAGTTCCTTTTGAAGCCATTTATGGTTATTTAAATATGTATTAGCCTTTTGGTTTGGTTAGTTTTTTAATTATTGGCTCTACAGTTAGCCCTTGTCCTATTATAGAAAATGCCACAATAATATAAGTTATCACCAAAAATAGTTCTTTATGCATTTCTTGAGTTAAACTTAATGCCAAGGCAATAGAAATACCTCCTCTTAAGCCTCCCCAAGTCATTATTAAGTTTGTGTTTGGAACAAATTCCAATTTTTTATCAAAAAACTTAATTGGCCCCCAAAGTGATGCAAATCTTGCTAGAAGTACAATTGGAATGCCTAATAATCCGGCTATAATATAGCTACCTTCAAGTGTTAATACCAACATTTCCATGCCAATCAGTACAAATAAAATTGTATTCAATAATACATCTATTAGTTCCCAAAACTTGTCGACATAAGCTTCAGTTAACTCGGACATTGCTGTGTTTCTAACAGTATCATTCCCAACAATTAATCCTGCCGTGACCATCGCCAAAGGAGCTGACAAGTGCAGGTTTTGAGCTATATGTGTGCCTCCCATAACAGCTGCAATGGTAATAATAACTTCTATTTCGTAACTATCTATGGAGCGCATCATTCTATAGGTAATCCATCCTAAAATGGCTCCAAGTAATATGCCTCCAATAACTTCAACACCAAACAATTTTACAATTTCCATCATCTCAACATTACCAGATGATGATGAAGCAAAATTAAAAATGGTCAAAAACACCACTACTCCAACACCATCGTTAAATAGCGATTCACCAACTATTTTTGTTTCAAGCTTTTTAGGTGCTCCTGCTTTTTTTAGTATACCCAGAACAGCAATTGGGTCTGTTGGAGAAATTAATGCCCCAAATAACAAACAGTAAATAAAATCGACTTCTAAGCCAACTAATTGAAGCATATAAAACATACTGATACCAACTAAAAACGTTGACATTATCACACCTACTGTCGCAAACACAAATACTGGCCATCGTTGTACTTTTAGCTGCGCAAAATTAGTGTGCAAAGCTCCAGCAAAAAGCAAGAAACTTAACATAATATCAAGTAAAACGGTTTTAAAATCTATTTGGGTTATTAGTTCTTTTTCCCTCAGTAATAAGGTGTCGTCAAATTGTCCAATCACTACTACTGCTAGCGTGAATACAATTGTTATAATCATTAAGCCTATGGTTATTGGCAATTTTAAAAACCTTACGTTTATATACCCAAAAACGGCCGATAAAACCGTTAACATTGCTGCTATTGAAAAATAATCCATGTTGCTATAATAATCGTTTTAACCCTAAAATATATCCTAAATGAATGCCTTCGTGAAAATTGTTAAACGCCATAGCTTCATCAACATTTTTTATTGAACTATTAGTAGAAGTGGTATATGCATTATACTCTTTAAACACTCCATTTTTATAATCGTGTTTGGTTTGTTCTATAGTTGAAAATATCAAACTCTTAATTTCATCTACATTATTTTGAGTAACATCTCTATCCGCTTTCGTCCCTTTTCTATATTTCTCGACCAACTCCTCTCTAATCAACATTGGTAATCCTGACATGTCATACACTAAAAGCTGTTGGGTCACCACTACATGAGCTATATTCCAAATAACATTATTATTAAACCCTTCAGGGATTTTATTCAACTCTTCCAATGAGCATTTCTCGAAAAAAGCATTTAAAATATTTCTGTTTTTTAGGCTAATATCAAATTTGTTATTCATTTTTTCTATTAAAAAAGCACGTATTAAATCTAATTGATTTTCTTTGTAAAGTTAATGTTTGTTTATAATGAAAAAAATATACTTCTTAAAAACTTGTAACACGTGCATACGAATTATTAAAGAGCTCGATCCACCCTCGAATTTTGTGTTTCAAGATATTAAAGAACAACCAATTATTGCTTCTCAGTTAGAAGAAATGCACCAACTAAGTGGTAGTTATGAGGCTTTATTTAGTAAAAGAGCAAAACTTTATAAAGAAATGGGATTAAAAAACCAATTGCTTAAAGAAGCCGATTTTAAACACTACATTTTAAATCATTACACTTTTTTAAAGCGTCCAGTAATTATTTTAGATAATCAAATTTTTATTGGTAACTCTAAAAAAACGATTAAAGCAGCCAAATCACAAATAGAAAAATATGTTATGCTAAATCCTTAGGCTTTCTACCATATTTTCTAGTGTCTTCTTTGGTTAAAATTTTAAAATTCTCTGAACGAGGAAAAGCTTCTATTATACCCAAAAGCTCTTTAGAAACCGTCCCAAACTTTCGCTTTTTAATATCAATCCATGAAAACAAAATTTCAGCAAAAGCCAAATTTTCACCTTCAGAGTTATAAAAATTGTACTCAAACATTAAAAACAAGCCATCTGCGCTTTGTCCAGACATTTCAAGACTTACTATTATAGTTTCTCTTGGTCTTATTTCTTTAAAATAATGAATATGCTCATAAAGCGTAATCGGCCCTAAATTATTGTTACGCATTACATCCAAGCTTAGATTGTTATCGGTTAAAAAGGACATTCTAGTATGGCTCATGTAA
>Ga0316209_1001967_pt1 | contig 18354 bp, 16 predicted proteins | sample 6monopyrite_MG_FD_204945 | JGI IMG/M metagenome (GOLD analysis project Ga0316209, IMG submission 204945) | Microbial mat bacterial communities from mineral coupon in-situ incubated in ocean water Damariscotta River, Maine, United States -... | ecosystem: Environmental > Aquatic > Marine >...
GAATCGCTGGAACAACCGGGGCGAACGAGTCAGCATCCGATGATTGATGAGCGGCTCGAAGCCTTTAGCGAGCGGATTCGGGCGGCTCGTCGAGACGTCGAACGGGACCCACCGCGATACTTCCGGGCGGGGACAGTCGCGGGCGCGTGCTTTCTTTGTCACGGGAATACGCTTGCGGCCGGCGTGAGCGGGGAGCCGCCTCCGCGGAGTCGCAGGCGGGAGAACAGCTCGATTGTCGATCTCGAGATGAAAGTGGGCTCGTCGGGGGTGGAGGGTTTGGTGTACCAATGAGACCCGCAATCCCGCGGTGTTCTCAGGATGAATGACGAATGACGAGCGAGCGCCCCAAGAAGATCCTTGTGACCGGTGGCAACTCGGGGATTGGGTGGGCGCTTTGCCAACAGCTCGTGGCCGAGCATGGCTGTCATGTCTTGATGGGGTCGCGAAGTCAGGAGCGGGGGGAGGAGGCACTCGCCGGTCTGCGCGCGCAGCTGCCCGCGGATCAGCGTGACTCGGTCGAGACCCTTGTGGTCGACGTGGGCGATGAAGATTCGGTGGCGCGTGCCACAGCTTCGGTTCGTGCGGGGCTCGATGTGGGTGAGGCCCTTTATGGCCTCGTGAATAACGCGGGGATCGGACTCGCTGCCAATGTGAGTCCAGAGGAAGTGATCAACACGAATCTCTTCGGCGTGAAGCGGATGTGTGATGCGTTCGTTGCAACGGGCCTGGTTGCTGAGCGCGTTGTCAACGTCGGGTCTGGATCGGGGCCGGGCTATGTGGGGCGCTGTCCCGCGTCAGCGCAGCCGGCGCTTTGTACGGAGCCCAAGGACTGGTCGACGATCGAATCGATGCTCGCGCAGGATTCGGCGGGCGCGACCGGTTTGGGTTCCGAGGCGGACGTCAACGGGGGCTACGGCATTTCCAAGGCACTGCTCAGCCTCTACACGATGCTGCTTGCCAAGGACTACCCCGAGATTCTCAGTAGCTGCGTGAGTCCGGGTTGGATCAGGACGAAACTTGTGGGGAACTCGGGCGCGACTAAGAAGCCGGAAGAGGGCACGGTCAGCATCCGACATTGCCTCTTCGAATCGCTCGATGGGAACGGTTGGTACTACGGAAGTGACGCGGTCCGAAGTCCCCTTCATTTCATGCGAAACCCCGGCGAGCCCGCCTACGACGGAATCGTCGAGGGTGTTGTGGGTGCTGCGGGTGCTGCGGGTGCCGTTGGCGTCCGTTAGGCCGCTTCAATCTCGACCGGAATCCCGTTCGCAATATGCGTCCCACTCGGCACATCGAGGGGGATCTCATCCGTGAGCTGATTCGCGTTAACACCCGGCTGGTCGACTGCGGCAACACCCAGCTTTGAGCCCGCCCGCGTATGGCCGAAGCCATGCGGAAGACTGACGACGCCGGGCATCATCTCGGCGCTCACCTCGGCTTCCGCGACCACTTCACCTGAGCGCGACCGGACCCGTGCCTTTCCTCGATTCTCAATTCCGAGACGTTCGGCGTCGTCGGGCGAGATGAGCAGCGTGCAGCGGTTCTTGCCCTTCGAGAGGACGGGCACGTTATGTAGCCAGGAGTTCATGTTGCGAACCTGGCGTCGTCCGATCAGCACCATCCGGTCCGCCTGTGATCGCTCCTCAAGTGCGGCTTGCAGTCGAGGCATATCGGCGGTCACGTACGGGTGGGCCAGGGGAAGTCGTCCATGCGAAGTCTTGAGCGCCTCGGGGAGTCGAGACTTGAGCGGTCCGAGATCAAGCGGTCCGTCGAGTTCCATCAACTTGGCGAGGGTCAGTCCATCCTTTGCCGGACTAAAGTGATCACCATAGGGCCCACTTCTGAGCTGCAAGTCGAGCACCCGGAAGGGGCCGATCTCGTCGCCAATCGCTTCAAGAATCGATTCTCGGGAAACGTTCTCACAGAACGTGCCGGGGGCCGTGACCTTCTCGATCAGGGTGTCGAGCGCCTCGGAATCGACTTCCTCAACGGTCTTCTGGTTGATCCGCGCGGCGAGTTCGAGGAGGACTTCCCAATGGTCGAGGAGACCCGCTTCCGGTTCAAAGATGGCCGGGGAGTAGCGCGCGAAGTTATGCGATGCCGTTCGGGTGTAGACGAGGTCGTAATTGGCGCGTTCAGCATGAACCCGCGTCGGTAGGATGAGGTCGGCGTTGCTGGTGGTCTCATTCAAGTAGATGTCGACGGAGACCATAAAGTCGAGCTCGTTGGTCGCCGCTGCAAGCCGGTTGCCATTGGGCGCCGAGAGCACAGGGTTCGCTGCGACCGTGACGAGACCGCGAATTCGCTGATCGCCGGCCTGCGCTTCCTCGATTTCTTCGGCGAGGGTGCCGGCAGGGAGCTGTCCGTCGACCATCGGGATCTGGCGCCCGATCGTCTTCCAGAGCCCCACCGGCAGCTCGGGCTGCTGTCGTCCCGGCTCGGTATCGCCCGTCGCGGGCCGCGGAAACATCATGCAGCCCTCTTCGTCGAAGTGTCCGGTCAGAATCGCCACGACATCGAGCAACCAGCTCGCGAGTGTTCCAAATTCCTGGGTACACGTCCCGATTCGGCCATAAAGCGCAGCGCGTGGCGTGGATGCGTAGGCATGGGCGAGTTCACGGATGACCTGCGCCGGCATTCCCGTCGCGTCGGCGACCGCTTCGGGCGTATACGGCGCGACGAGCTGACGGACTTCTTCGACGCCGTCGGTAAACGCCGCGAACCGCCCGAGATTAACACGATCTTCTTCGAAGATGACCTGGCACATCGCCGCCAGGAAGTAGGCGTCACTTCCTGGCTTGATGAAGTGATGCTCATCGGCGATGTCAGCCGTCTCGGACTTCCGAGGATCGATGACGACCACCCGGCCGCCGCGTTCGCTGATCGCGCGGATCACCTTCTTCGTGTTGGGCGTGCTCATCAAGCTGCCCTGGGAAGCGAGCGGGTTGCCGCCCATACAGATGAAGAGGTCTGTTCTATGCAGGTCCGGGACGATGTACATCTCGCCGTCGCCGATCATGCGGGTGAGGCTGACTTGCTTTGGAAATTGATCCATCGTGGCGGAGGAGAACATCCGCGGCGTCTGGAAGGTCTGAATGAAATGCGTCGTGTAGAGCAGGGCGCCGACGTCGTGGCCCGTGGGTTCGCCCACGAAAAGACCGATCGTGTGTGTGCCGTGGTCCTGCTGAATCTTTCGAATGCGGTCGGCAGCGAGGTCGAGCGCCTCGTCCCAGCCGATCTCTTCCCAGCTTCCGTCGTCGCGCTTCCGAATTGGGCGACGGAGTCGGTCGGGATCCTCGTAGACGCCCTTCATGCCGTAGGCCTTGGGACAGAGGTAGCCCTGGCTCCGGAAGTCGTCGGGATCCCCTTCGATGCGCTCGATCGTGTTGGCTTCGCGGTCGACGTGGACGCGCAAGCCACAGGAGGCTTCGCAGATCGGGCACGAGCGGCGGATGATTTCGGAGGGCTTCGCGGATGCAGCAGTCATGGCAGGCTCTCTTTTCGATCGGTCGATTTCAGTCAGGCAGGGAAAGGCTAGGCGACGCCTCGAACCTCGGCGACGGTCGGACCGACGCGCTCTGCCGCGGCACGCAGCAGGTCGACGTCGAACCCGATCACCTCCGCCGCGGTTTCGCCGAGTACGGAATGAATCTCCGCTTCCGGGAAGTCGTGAAAGGTCTCATTCAGAAACTTTCGCGTGTTGGGCCAGGTTCCCTCGAGGTGGGGATAGTCCGTGCCATACATGAATCGATCGAGACCGACGCGGTGGCGATCCGCCGCTTCCTCGGCGGTCAGGAACGATGCGCCGAGAAAACAATTGCGCTGGAAATATTCGGTGGGTCCCAGGCTGAGGCCCTTCGTGAAGTGCTTGAAGATCGGATTACGGCAACGCGTTTCGAGCCGGCGTAGGGTTTCAAGGATCCACGAGCAGCCGACCTCCGTAAAGATCAGTTTCAGGTTGGGGTGCCGTTCGAAAACGCCACCCAATACGAGGGCGGTAAAGGCGCGATGGGCGATCACATCGACTTCGCAGACGTACATCGCCGTCGCGCAATCAACATCGCCGTAATCAGGTGACCAGCTTCCGTGGACCTGAAGCGGCATGTCGAGCTCTTCGCAGACCTGCCAAAGGGGTTCGTAGCGCGGGTGGTGGTAGTAGTAGTGCTCTCCCGTGGTTCCCGGAAGCAGGACGCCACCGAAGAGGCCGAGGGCGTGCGCTTCGCGCACTTCTTGGACCGCGACTTCGATGTCTTGAACCTGGATGATGGCGACGCCGGCATGCCTACCCGGGTTCACTTCGCAGAAGTCGGCGAGCCAGCGGTTGTAGGCGGTGTTTCCGATATGGGTGTGTTCCGGGTTCTCGTCACCGCGGAACTGCAGGAGCGACGCGCCGAAGGGCACCATCTGTGGAAAGATGACATCCGCAACCACTCCATCCGCCTCGAGTTCTTCGAGCCGAATCTTGGGGTCGACTTCGCCTGCTCTCGGAGCGAAGGCGCTCTCGCCATCCTTGAGCATCGCGAGGACCAGGTCGTCCGTAAGATCTTCTTTCTCGAATTGCTTGGTGAAGCGGCCGGTCGTTCCGCTGGCGGCTTCGTCGTAGGCTTCCGAGGCTTCCTGATCGAAGAAGGTACCGCGGCGAATCACCATCTCCCGCGCATACTCGAGCCACCATGCATCCGCGGCAGCGTGGTACTTCTTCGGCATGTACTCGTTGTAGGTTCCGGAGAGCGCCCCCGCATGGCAGTCGGCGCTGATCATCATGACTCTTGAGTCGCGGTTCATGGGGATACTCCGGGTGGGCTCGGCGAGGAGCAAGGTGGACGGCCAACTCTATGGGTTTGGTGAGGGGGCGCAAGACGACCGCATCGAGGATTCTCGTCACGATTTTTCCACGCTTCGGAACGTTTCGTGGGGCAGGGGTGACTCTAGTCCGGCCGCTGCGAACGGGGGTATCAGGAGTGTCGGGATGGGCTTTGTGATGGGGGCGATTGCGGCATTCATAAGCGGCATGGCCGTGTTCTTGGGGCGCGGCGCTGGACTCGACCCCGTGCTTGTTCTCGCCCTGCAATTCGTTTTCTGGACGATAGGATTGATGCCCGTGATGCAAGGGGGGCATCGTGCCTTCAAGACCGGCGTCAACACGGATCTCGTCGCCTATTCGCTCGTCCTCGGACTGTATCTATCGGCGAGCGTTGCCTGGTCGGGGCAAGCTTGAGCGAGCAAGAACTCGCACTGGCCCTGCGCTGGGTGATCGGTCTCTTAGTCTTCGGCCTGGGTGTGTGGATCCTTCTGTCCAATGCGCTTCGGTACACATCCATTGTTCGCGGCGTTGGTCTAGACCGTACCGAGCGACTGCCGTCTAGCATTCCAGCGATGGGTTCCATTCTTGCGTTCGTCGGACTCTGGGTAGCACCAGTAGAATGGCACCCGGCCTATCTTGCGCTGGTACTCGCGGAATTGTTCTCGATCGATTTTTCTGTAGAAGCGCGGCCGTCGACGATTTCGAGCGAGCGCGGGGACGATGAAGGAACGAGGCAGGCAGACGATGAGTGAGGGTGAGAAAGACCGGCGCGCAGCTCTGCCGACGGAAGCGATCGCGCTGCTGGCTGAGATGCTTCGCGGCGGTCTTGACCTCGTCTCGGCGCTTGAGTTAATCGAGCGTGGATGGGCGGCGGAACGCGCCCAACGCTCTCTGCTTGGGCGGGGCGCGGCGTGGCTCGATGAGTCCCTTTCCGGGCATGCTGAATTCGAGACCCGATGGGCCTTTCGAACGCTCATCGATCGCGTGGTGCGCGGCGACGCCTTCGTCGATGCGCTCTACGAACTCTTCGTGGTGGCGCCCGCGATGCAAACTCGCCTGGCGAAGGCGGAAGACTCTGGAGCGCTCGGGCGTGTACTGCCTTTGCTTGCCCCGCATGACTTCGAGACCCGTGCGCGGCTTCTTCCCGACGGACGCATCATGCGCGTCTTTTTTGATGCCATGTTGGGCGTCGCGGTCACGGTTCGGGCTGCGCGGCTGGAATTTGTTCGGGCTGAGGACCAGATCGAGTCCGCCTGTTTCGGTCCAGACGGCGAGTCCCTGAATGAGGATCGATATTTTCCGGGGAACGAATCGGAGATTCGCGCGGAATGGGCGCGAACGATCCGACGGGCAAGGATCGTCCTTCGACTCGGGGAACGGGCGAAGCAGATCGCGGGTGAGACCTCAATCGAAGCGGTCTACGGCGTCGGTGACGAGGAGCGTGTCCGAGTTCGATGTGAACCGATCTCTTCGCTTTGGACGGATCGCTGGAGTCTCAGCTTCGAGTTTACGCCGATCGATCCAGGCGAGGAGGATCGCGAGATGGACTGGTTGGTCTACGGCTAGGCCTAGACTGGCTCTGTACGTGTTAGTCCGCCGGCACGTCGACGCAGGCACGCAAAGCCGCAGCAAGGTCCGTATTGAATTCGATCGTGCGGGGATCGATCGGAGCGGCCTTCGTGCCGACCAGAGAGCGGATGGCTGGCACGACGTTCTTGAGCTGCGCGTACATCTCTCGGCAGACGACATCGTCGGGTAGCCCGAGATCCCGCCGCCACGTATCAAAGTTCGGTGCCTCCTCGAAGCAGTCGCAAGCGTCGAGAACGAGATGCAGCCGAACGACGCGACTCTCAATCCGGGCATCGTCATACTCGTCAAAGCAGGGCACGCGCCATTCGTCCGATTGGCATCGGAGCTGGATCACCCGAACGCTGCGTTCCTTGTGTTCCGGGGTCGCGGGCTCAACATGGAAATCGAGTTCAAGTCTCTCGACGAGGGTCTTGAGTGCATCGACTGTTGGGTATTTCGACAAATGAGCGTTCCCGGATCGGCGAGAATTATTGCGCCGCCGACATCGCGGCGGCCAGGTTCGTCGCGTTCGTCTTCTCACGCTCTTCAAGACGATCGATCAAGTCGGCCTCGACGCCGATGGATTCAAGGATCTCCCTGCTGTGGTCCCCCATGAAAGGAGCGTGCCGCGAGGGAAAGGCCTTCGCGTCTTCCTCGCTCCCTGCGAACTGCACAGGCGGTCGCGGATATCGCATCGCCCCGATGACGGGATGGTCCGTCTCGATGAGCGACTGCGCATGCAGAACACCTTCGTCCTCATGGACCTCGTCGAGCGCGTTGGCCCGTGCGACGGGAACGCCGAAGGCGTCCAGCGCCTCACAAGCCTCCGCGGTGGTGACGTCGGCGAGGATTCCTTCGATGGCCTCCTTGAAAGCGTCGGCATTCGCCAACCGGTCGGGCAGGGTCCGAAAGCGCGGGTCGAGATGAAATTCTGCACCACGCCAGACGCAGAGCAATTCGAGCGCTGAGTCCGCAACCATGATGATCGAGAGATACCCGTCCTTCGCCTTGAAGATCGGGAAGTAGTCCGCGAGCTCGCCCTGATGGCGGACATCGTCGCCGAGCAAAGTGCGCGACCACATCATGTCAGGCCACATGTAAGAGAGTGCGGAGTTGAGCATCGAGATGGGCAGGTATTGGCCGCGGCCCGTCTTGCCCCGCTGAAGCAGCGCGGCGGTAATCGCCTGCGCCGTCGTCATCCCGGTCACCTTGTCGAAAACGATCGCCCGCATGTTCTGCGGGGCGTCTCCTCCCTGTTCGGCAGCGACCCCCGTTGTTGCCTGAATGAGCGGGTCATAGACGCGTCGGTTCTTGTAAGGGCCGTCCTGGCCGTAACCGGAGATCGATGCGTAAACCAGTTGCTCGTTGATCGCGGAGAGAGCCGGGTAATCAATCCCGAGCCCTTGCACGACGCCCGGTCGATAGTTCTCGATCAAGACATCCGCGGTCTTGACGAGTTCAAAGAACGCTGACTTCTCTTGCTCATTCTTGAGATCGAGAATGAGCGAGCGTTTGTTTCGATTCAGGACGCCGAACATGGCACCCATCCCTGCGCGCATACTCCCCAGATACCGCGCTGTATCGCCGAAGAGCGGCGGTTCGATCTTGATCACGTCAGCGCCTTGATCGGCGAGGATCATTCCAGCCATGGGGCCAGAGACCGTCGACGTAAGTTCGATCACGCGGTAGTTGCTGAGCGGTCCGGACATCATGAATCTCCTCGCCGCATCGCGCGGCGCGAACAGTTCAGGGAAGGGAGCCAGGCGGAAGTTTGCACCCGGGAGCGAGTCGGAGGGAGGTTTCGTAGTGGGGGCGCGCGGCTTCGGGGCGTCCCAGCAAAATGAGTGAGAGGGCGGCACCACAATGGGTCTGGGGATCTTGGGGTGCGATGGACAGCGCCCGCTCGAAGGAAGCGAGGGCCTCGCTCGGTCGGCGTGTTCCGTTGTAGGCGATGCCGAGATTCGAATGCGCCTTGGCGAGGGTCGGGTCTGCGGCCACAGCCTGCGTCAGATGCGAAAGCGCACGCTCCGGTTGACGTGCCGACCAGAAGACGACGCCAAGGTTGTTATGGGCCTTCGCATATCCGGGCTCGATCTCGATTGCGCGATAGAAGAGGCGCACGGCTTCATCGACCCGTCCGTTGGCCAGCAGATGCTCGCCCAGGTTCAAGTGAATGAGTGGGAACTTGGGGGTCAGACTCATCATGTGTCGATAGAGCGACTCTGTGGTCTGCCAATGGGCCAGCTGGGCACGAGTGGTTCGGGTTTCAGCGATAAAGAGAACTGCGACGACCACACCTAATAGGACGCGAATGACGGACTGCCGTGGGCCTCGGGTGTCCCAGGCTCGCGCGAAGGCCCAAGCGCCGATCAGGGCGAGGCCGAGGGCGGGGAGGTAGACGTACTTGTCGGAAGCGGTGACCCAGCTGTAACGAAGTCCGCCGAGGGTCGGCGAGAGCCCGATCACGAAGACGGCGAGACCGGCGAGGGGGGCGATGATCCCAGTTCGGGCGAACCAGAAGACGGCGAGAGCGAGGACGACGAGCGCGGCGACACTCGTCACGATCGCGGGTTCCGCAAACGTGAGCGGCTCCGGCAGGAGGTAGACCGAGGTGAGGTCGACGGGCCACGCGACTTTGCCGAGATAGAAGACGATCAGGTGGATCGCCGTGAGGCCGCGGGTGACCAGCCCGTCTTGCGCGACTTCGAGGCCGACCGTCCGCTGATGGGAGATGAGGGTAATGGCGGCGAAAACACCGGCAATGGCGAAGAGCGGCAACTTCTCGAGGAGCACGGGAACGTTGAGTCGGCGACCCTTCAATAGGCGAGACAAGGGCCAGAGGTCGAGCCCGATCATTAGTCCTGGAATTACGATTGCGGTCGGCTTCGCAAGGCAAGCGAGGATCATCGCAATGGCACTGATCCATCGCGCCCGGGGTGCGTCGGTCGTGGTCTGTCTCACGTAAGCAAGCAAGCTCGTCAGTGCGAAAAAAGTCGCGAGCAGCGTCTTCCGTTCCGCGATCCACGCAAGCGGTTCCACCACCAAGGGATGGACGCCAAAGAGGGCGCCTAGCAGAGCCGCAGCGAGAAGGTGTCCGGTCAATGCGTAGATCAGCCAGACGAGGGCCATCGTGTTGAGCAGGTGGAGCGCGAGATTGGTCGCATGATAGACGCCCAGATCTGTCGGCCGGCCACCCATCGCATAGTCGAACATCAGCGAGATCATCGTGAGGGGCGCGTAGTAGCCGCGAACGGTGGAAGGCTCGAGGACCTCCGTTGTGAATCGTGTAGCGGAGTCCCAGCTCGGATTCTGCACGAGGGGATTGGACGTCAGGAACTCGTCATCGTCGTAGCTGAGCGCTTGCGCCGACAGAACCGGGCTTTGGACGACGCCAACAAGAACGGCGACACCGAGCAATACGCCGAAGAGGACGGCACGGTGATTGGAGTCGAAGGCTGGATTCACGCGGGTCGGGGCCGCGTCATGGGTCGCTCTCGCCTTCATACAGTCAGACTACCGTATCGAGCGAATGGGGCCTACCGAGGGGTATGCTCGGATGACTGACCTAGAGCGGGAGCAGACTCGATGGATGAAGCCGACATCAACGCGATCGACGATCCAGCGGAGATCTTCGCAGCGATCCTCGATCCCGCGCGAAGGGGCGCACTCTATCCCCTTCATCATCGACTGCGGACTCTCGCACCTGTGCACTCCGACGAGTCCCTTCTTGGCCGACGGGCATGGGTCATTTCGAACTTCGAATACGCGGATGCCGTCTTGCGCGACCCACGCCTACACAGCGATACGAGCGCGATTGAACTCTTTGACACGGGCCCATCGGGCGCGTCCTTCTTCGCAGTCATGAAGAAACTGCTGCTCTACCTCGACCCGCCAGAGCACGACCGGATTCGGGGCCTCGTGACGAAGGCGTTTACACCCCGCGCCGTCGATGTAAGACGCCCCAGAATTCAAGCGGAAGTCGACCGCCTACTGGATCGCATCGAGGATCAAGGGAAGACCGACCTTGTGGCCGACTTCGGGTATCCCCTTCCGATTGCGGTGATCTGCGAGATGATGGGCATTCCGGTTGAAGACCGCGACATCTTCATGACCTGGGCGCACGACTTCGCGCGGAGAGGGGATGTTTCCGCCGTGACCGATGCCGTGATCGAGCGTGGGGAGCGCGCGTCGGAGGGGTTCCGTGACTACTTCCTCGACTTGGCTCGCGCCCGGCGCAAGAACCTCGGCGACGATTTGATTTCAGCACTCGTGCGGGCAGAAGAGGACGGAGAGCGTTTGACGGATGAGGAGATCGTTTCGACTTGCGTGATTCTGCTTCAAGCGGGGCATGAGACGACGGCGGATCTGATTTCCCTCGGAACCCGCGGGCTCCTCCTCTACCCGGAGCAACGTGCTTTGCTTCTGGATGAGCCCGCTCGAATGGGCGCCGCCCCGGACGAGTTCATTCGCTGGGATACCTCCGTCCAGATCAGCCAGCGCGTTGGGGCCGTGGACATCGAGTTGGGCACGCAGAGGATTCCGGCGGGCGATGTGTTCGTGGTCTTGAATGGTGCGGCAAACCGCGACCCGGCTCGCTTCGAAAGGCCCGATGAGCTTGACCTTCGCCGTGATGCGACAGGGCATCTCGGCTTCGGCATGGGGCGACATTTTTGTTTGGGTGCCTCCCTTGCGCGGGCGGAGATCGAGACTGCGATCGGGACGCTGATTCGACGCTTTCCGGACCTTGAATTCGATGGGGAGGGGACGTTCCGGCCCTCGCTCTTTCTTCGCGGTCTGGCGTCGCTGCCGCTTCGATTCTGAAATGGGCTGGTTGAGCCGGGAAGACGCAACCATTCGGGCCTTGCGATTGGGATCGGATCGCGGATCCTACCCGGCAAGGCATGCCGTGCGGTCCTTGAGATCATGGGTTGGCCGGGGAGATGAGACCGATTCATGGCCGAAGTGATCCTGATCAACCTCACGGGACCGGACCGTCCTGGGATCACGAGTGAGCTGAGCGCCATCCTCGCGCAGCACGACGTGCGCGTCCTCGATATCGGTCAAGCCGTCATCCATGACACGCTGACCCTCGGGATTCTCGTCGAATTGCCGCAGGAGTCCGAGTCGCACCCGGTCCTCAAGGACTTGCTCTTCAAGACCCACGAATGGGATCTGCAGACGCGCTTCACTCCGGTCGGCGTCGAAGAGTACGAGCGATGGGTGAGCGCGCAGGGCCAGCAGCGCCACATCATGACGCTGATCGGCAATCGTTTGACGGCGCGGCATCTCCAGGGCCTCGGCGATGTTGCTATGCGGCACGGACTCAACATCGACAACATCACGCGTTTGTCCGGACGCGTTTCGCTCACGAGAGAAAACGAGGAGCCGCGTGCTTGTGTCGAACTCTCGCTTCGCGGAACGCCGGATGATGCCTCCGCGCTTCGGGGCGATCTCCTTTCGCTCGCGCAGGAGCTGGATGTCGACATCGCGTTCCAGGTAGATGACGTGTACCGCCGAAATCGTCGGCTTGTCGCTTTCGATATGGACTCGACATTGATTCAAACGGAAGTGATCGATGAGCTCGCACACGCCGCGGGCGTCGGCGAAGAAGTCGCAGCGATTACCGAGGCCGCCATGAACGGCGAGCTCGACTTCGAGCAGAGCCTCGAACGTCGTGTGGGACTCTTGAAAGGCCTTGATGAGAGCGTGCTTGGTGAGATCGCGGAGCGGCTTCCGATCACGCCCGGAGCCGAGCGCCTGATCCGGACCTTGCGTTCCCTCGACTATCGAACGGCCATCCTGTCAGGTGGATTCAACTTCTTCGGACGTCATCTCCAGGAACGTCTCGGCATCGACTACGTGTTCGCGAACGAACTCGAAATTGTGGATGGCAAGCTGACCGGCCGCGTTTCCGGGCAGATCGTCGACGGCGCCCGTAAAGCAGCGCTCCTCCGAGAGCTCGCCGAACGGGAGAACCTTCGCCTCGAACAGACGATTGCGGTCGGTGACGGCGCGAACGATCTTCCGATGCTCGATGCGGCGGGACTCGGGATCGCGTTCCATGCGAAGCCCAAGGTTCGCGCTTCCGCCGAACAGGTGATCTCGAATCTCGGCCTCGATGGAATCCTGTATTTGATTGGGATGAGCGATCGAGAGGTTCAGCAGGCTTAATGCAGTTCGATCGGCGATGCGCTTTCGCATCGAACCTGCGACGCTTCCCGCGACATGAATGAAGCGGACGAAAAAGCGGCCCCACCGAAGGCCCCGCGGAGCGATGCGGGTTGGGCGCGCGCGACCGAAGCGCTGTCGAACGTGCAGTTTCGACGCGTCTTCATCAGCAACATGGCCTTCTTTCTGGCGATGGGCGGACAGGGCATCGTCCGTCCGTGGATCGCGTTCCAGCTGACCGACAGCACGTTCAAACTGGGCATCGTTGCCGCGGCCATGGCGATTCCGATGTTCTTCCTGTCCCCCTTTGGTGGGGTCTTCGCGGATCGAATCGAGCGCCGCAAGCTGATCGTCTCCGCGCAAGCGCTGGCGATGGTCAGCGAAGTGATCGTGTTTGTCCTGCTCATCACGGGCAATATCGAGTTCTGGCATCTCGTGGCCGCCGGTGCAGCACTCGGCTGTTCCTTTCCGTTGATCATGCCAGCGCGCTCGGCGATCGTGGCCAACCTTGTGGGGCGCCAGGGGCTCGGCGCCGCGATGGGCCTCAATATGACGGGCGTGAATGTGACTCGCGTCGTGGGACCTGCCGGTGCGGGCTACTTGATCTCTGTGATCGATGTCGCCGGGGCCTATGCCGTGAATATGGGGCTCTACCTAGTCGCGCTGATCGTGATGATGACGGTACAGAAACTGCCGCCACCGAAGGTGCCGATGGGCGAATCGGTATTGCGGAGTATGGCCGACGGCTTCCGCTATCTCGGCACCGATCGTTTCGTGGCGATCCTGTTGCTCTTTGGGCTCGTGCCACAGTTTCTGGCGATGCCGTTTCAGAATATCCTGCCGGCCTTCTCGGACCACGTCTGGAATGCGGGGGCGACCGGGTACGGCATTCTGCACGCGTCGGTGGGAATCGGGGCGGTGGTCGGTTCGGTCTATGTGGCCTGGCGAAGTCAGGGGAAGCCTCGCCTCGATATGATGCTGGGAAGCATCATCGGCTTCGGGTTGATGCTCTCGCTCTTCGCGCTCTCCCCCTGGTTCTGGCCCGCGGTGTTCCTCTCCTTCATTGCGAATATCGGTGCCAGCGTTTTCTCCACCCTGAACAATGTTTCGATCCAGCTCGTGATCCCGGATCACGTTCGCGGACGCGTTTCGAGTTTTATGATGATGTCGGTCTCACTGCCCTTGTTGGGGGCATTGCCGATCGGCTGGGTGGCAGACCAGATCGGTGCGCCCTCGACCGTCGCGATCGCGGCGCTGATGGCCGTCGAGTTGGCGATTGCCTTCTATCTATTGAGTCCGCGTCTTCGGGGACTTGACGCGCGTGTGCATTCGGAACTCGATGACGCTTGATGAACTGTTGATGACGAACGATGGGCTAGATTACGGGTTTGGGCGCGATCTGCGCTCCGGGGCCGGTTTGCGCGAGGGGAGTTTCATCCCATGTTGATCACGATCTCACGTCAGTACCTGGCCGGCGCCGCGGGCGTTGCGGAACGCATTGCGGGGCAACTCGATTGGACCGTCGTTGACGACGCGTTTATCGAAGGGGTGGCCGAGAAGTCGGGCTATAGCCCGGAGGACGTCCAGAGCCTCGAGGAGAGCGTTCCGTCCTTTCTCGAGCGCTTCGCGCAATCCTCCGCGCTTTCGTTCCCAGAATTTCTCGTCTCGACACCCTCGGCGATGGAGGAACCCGACGCCGTCAAACTCGCCCATGTCACGAAGGAGTTCGTCGAGGAACTCGGGGGGCGTGACCGGATCGTGATGGTGGGGCGCGCGGCAGCCGCGATTCTCGCCCGTGATCAGGATGCACTGCATGTTCGGCTGGTGGCGTCGCATGCGTATCGCGTGCGATTGGCGATGGCCGAGCATGGCGTCGCCGAGGCGGAGGCGACCGCGATCGTGAATGAGCGCGATACGAGCCGCGAGCGTTACCACAAAGAAATGTATGGTCGCGATTGGGCGGACCCCGTGAACTACCACCTGGTCTTGAACACCGAACTGCTCGGGATCGACGGCGCCGGCGATCTCGTCGTCGCCCGTGCGCGAGCACTCGGCTGGTAGCTCGCCGCGTGGACTAGCCTGGGACGAGTCGCGGCAGAATCTCGCTGATCGAGCCACGCAGGACGGCATCCGCGAGTTCATCCATTTCGGTGACTTCGCCGTTCAGGATGACGACGCGCGCGCCGCCTTCCTTCGCAATCGGGACCATTGCCGCGATCGGATAGACCGCCAGCGTCGTCCCGATGGCGAGAATCACGTCGCAGTTCTCTGCGGCATGCTGGGCGCGTTCGAGGTCTCGGGAGACGAGGCCCTGGCCGAAGGAGATCGTGGCGGACTTGAGTATGCCGCCACAGCTCCGGCAGGGCGGGTCTTCTTCGCCGGCTTCGACGCGGGCGAGGGCGCGCCGCATGGGCGCACGTTCGTTGCAGTCGAGGCATTCGACCTCTTGAATCGTTCCGTGGATCTCAACGACGCGGGAAGGATCTGAGCCGGCGGCCTGATGAAGCCCATCCACATTCTGTGTGACGAGGGTGTCGAGATAGCCAGCGCGCTCAAGGGCGACCATCGCTGCATGCCCCGCATTGGGTTCGCGCTTGTTGCGCTCCGTCTCAAGGCGCCACTGCCAGGACCGCTTTCGGACTTCGGGATCGCTCATATAGACCTGAAGCGTCGCCATCTTCTCGGCCTTGGGGTCCTTGGTCCAGAGGCCTTTGGGGCCGCGAAAGTCTGGAATACCTGAATCCGTCGAAATACCTGCGCCGGTGAGCGCAGCGACCGAGCGCGCGTTCGCGATCCACTCGCGGACCGACTCGATGGCGTCTTCGTTGCCTGCTTCCGTCATGGGCCAACTCCCCGCGTGCTTGGTTCGATGTCCGGCTGCCCGCCTAACAGCAGCCCACGCCACCTGTTCCACTTCGCTGGTCGTGCCAATGACCCATGTCGAGGAAGAGCCCTTTTTTGGCGGCGGCGATCATCGTGCGGTTCGGGTCGATGACCCAGGGGCCGTTTCGAACCACGCGCAGGATGGCGCTCTCACCGTCCCCCAGAGCGATCTCGCGGTCGCCGTCAAACGCCAGGAGTCCCGGTCCGGTCCAGCGAACCTCGCCCCCGAGTTCCACGCGCTCCACGGCATTGATGCCGACGGTCGCGTAGAGGCCGGGTGAGATCGGCATGCGGAGCGACTTGCCCGTGTTTTCCGGGTTCGCTTCGGGTCGTGTTTGCACCTCGACGCCGAAGTTGTCCTCGGAAAGGCACGGCATGATGAGTCCACCGACCGGAGACAGCCCCACGCTCGCAGGTTCCGCGCGGGTGAGCAGCACTCGAGAGAGCTTCTCCGGATCCGCCTGAAGGAGCGAGCCGGGGTGGTCATTCACCAGCATCGCGCCATCGATCAGCGCCAGACTCTCGCGCCCATCGTCACAAACGACTTCAATGATCTTCGAACGTTGGGCGCCCTCTTCGAGGGGGAGACGCCCCGAGGCAATCAGGCCGCCGCAGGCACCGGCGATTGTTGCCTCCGCATTGAAGGGGAAGACGTTGTTCGTACCCGTCGACAGCGGGAGCAGAACGACATCGCGCCAAACCTGGGTGATCGCGCGGCTGGTTCCGTCTCCGCCGAGGGCCACGATGGCACCGCAACCGGCGTCCTTCATCGCAAGAGCGGCTTTCTGGCTGTCGACGCCGTGGCCGGTCAGCTCGGTCTCGACGAGTTCACAATCCACGTCGAGGGTAAGTGCTTCGGTGGCGGCGGTCGCGATTCGAAACGAGTCCCTTGAGAGGAGAACCTTCTTGATCCCCGCGGCGGCGGCTCCGACGACGATGCGCGTGACCTGATTGCGCTTGTCTTCGATGGTCGAGGTCCCCGCGCGCGCGAAGAGGCGGCGCGCGTCGCGACCGGAATGAGGATTGACGATGATGCCGAGAGTGCCTGCGCTTTCCATGACGCGGAGGCTATCTCGCCCGCCGAACGCTCGCACTGCCGCGGGTCGGATCTCTCTCGTGTGAAGCCCGGAGGCGGCTTCGGACGAACCCTGGATGGATCCATCGCTGAGCGCGGAAGTGTCGGCCCCGAACGCATGCGCAGCTCGGGTTCCACTCAAGCGCAAGAGTGCGACACGCCGATGCAGTTGGGAGGCAACCCCGCGGAAGCGATTGTCTTTTCTTGCCTGTTGGCGGGACTCATGTGGGGGACAGGAGAGTTGGTCTTGGACGACGCGACCGGGGATTCAAAGGCGCGCAAGATGCGATGGGGGGCCGCGGGCGCTGTGATCGTCGCTTGGGTGGGACTTGCCGGATGGGCCGCCTACGACGTTGAGCGCGGTCGCGAGGGCGCTCAGGAAGTCCTCACGGAAGGCCTCGAAACGAGCGCTACGGTCGCCGAGGTGCTCGTCGCCGCCGACCAGGCGCGCATCGACGGCGAACTCGAACGACTCCGCACGGAACTTCGCGCACAAGGTCTTTGGACCCGTCCCGGCGCGCTTGAGGGTGCCGGGCAGCCGGGGCCGATGGATTCAGCCGAAGCCGACTCCAGCACGGCTGAGCAGAAAACGGTCGATCTGCGCCGCATCGAGTCGGTCCTGAGGCAGGCGCTCCGCAATTCCGACTCGCTCGCGACACTTGAACTCGTGGTCGCGGGGCATGATGGGCTGGCGGTCGCCGGCGTGGAACGAGAAGGGGAGAACCTACGCACGATTCGACGCGCAGGAAATGAGCGCGCAGGCATGGCCAAGGCGCTCTGGTATGCCGACGAAGTCAGTCGAGCCGTCGTCTCTTCCGGTCGCCGCATCGAGCGGGGAGAAGTCAGCTTCGAGGGCGCGATCGAACGCCCGATCGCCCGCGCCGCGATCGGGCTTCACGACCCGGGCGATCTCGTTCAAGGCGTGCTCGTTGCATCTGTGGACCTTTCGGGCATCGTGCTGAGACTCGCCGCTGTCGTCCCTCCTGGGCTCCGCTTGACCCTCACCAGCGTCGAAGGCCGCATCCTCGACCCGACGCGACGGACGGAGCAGGGCGGGGCCGAGCGGATGGCCGCACTCGCCGCCCGAATCTTCGAATCCGGGGGCAGCGAGGGCGTCTTCGGTGCGGACGGCGTGCTTGTACTCGGTCGTCCTCTGGTTCCCGGTGGCGGAGAGGTCGCGACCGCGCTCGCGATCCTCGAAGGAGAAGAGCCCGCTCAGGGCTTCGCTGCCTGGCTCGCAAGCGGCTGGCCCGCCTCGCTGCTGCTGCTCGCCCTCGTGTCGGCCCTTGCGATCTGGGGATTGCTCCGACCGAGTGGACCTGCCGCGGTGGCGAAGAGCTCACGGGGTTCTGCCATCGCCGACAAGGGCAACGATGGGGCAGCAATTGCCTTCGAGAATGAGCCGATCCTGATTCGTGAGTGGCTTGCGGATGTGCGGGGCTGCCTCGAACGCGAAGCCGCGACACGGGGCCTCCGTTTCGATCTCCGCTGTGAGCGTTCGCTTCCAGAAGACATCCGATCCGATGCGGGATGGCTCGGAGGGTTGGTGGTTGCGATGGGCCGAGAGGCGCTGGACGCGACCGACGATGAGGGCGTGGTCGTCGAAGTCCGAGAGGCGGAGGGAGATTCGCTTCGCGTCGAGGTCGACGCCGGGGGAGTCGCGCTCGAGCCGGTCGGTGGGATGCAGGAAATCGCAGCTCAGATGGGTGGGCGGCTTGAGCCCAGTGAGGCGGGGCGAATCGCGCTCGTGCTTCCTGCAGTACTCGCCTAGCAGCCTTGGGACGACCCGAGGAACCTGTCGCCTAACGATCCGAGTGCCTGACGAGTTCGGCGATGACGAGCGCTGGGGGCGTCG
>Ga0316209_1001970_pt1 | contig 18325 bp, 13 predicted proteins | sample 6monopyrite_MG_FD_204945 | JGI IMG/M metagenome (GOLD analysis project Ga0316209, IMG submission 204945) | Microbial mat bacterial communities from mineral coupon in-situ incubated in ocean water Damariscotta River, Maine, United States -... | ecosystem: Environmental > Aquatic > Marine >...
CTGGCATACCGTTTATTTGCAATAATTTGTGATTATGGTTTTGGATAATCCCTGTAATGTATTTATACAATTCATCCTTCCATTCATTTTTAATCAGGCTTTGCCTGTTTTGAACTGCAAAGACAACTTGAATGTGTATTTGTGTATAGGTGTTTGCCATAGATTGTTTTTATATCTCGTACCTAAAGGCACGAGGTTGTATGGTGCTTTTCATTTCTACCAATATATTGTTCCTATCGGAACAGAGCATTGTTTATACAATAGCATAGAGTATGTATTTACTAACTCGATTTTCTTTAATCATGTTTTGACGTATTTTACGGAAGAATTTAATCATAGTTTTAATGGTTGTTGGTCCTGTTAAGGACTTGATATTGGTAGCTCATGATATTTAAAATTGTTTTTTGTGCCTTTAGGTACAAGATATTTTAAGTTACCGATTTTAAAATATAGCGTTCATCATATTCAATATTAAATTCTTTCAATAAATGTAAATATTCTTTTTGAAACGTTATTGATTTATGATGCTGCTCTTGATTTTTGATATAATCAATCACATTTGAAATATCAGATTTTGCATACGAAAATGCGCCAAATCCTGCTTGCCAAGAGAATTTACCATTAACAAACCCTTTGCTGTTTATCCATTTTGATGAATCTTGTTTTACCTGTTTCATCAAGTCTGATAAAGATTGTTTAGGCCGCATACCAAACAGAATATGGATGTGGTCTGGCATACCGTTTATTTGCAATAATTTGTGATTATGGTTTTGGATAATCCCTGTAATGTATTTATACAATTCATCCTTCCATTCATTTTTAATCAGGCTTTGCCTGTTTTGAACTGCAAAGACAACCTGAATGTGTATTTGTGTATAGGTGTTTGCCATAGATTGTTTTTATATCTCGTACCTAAAGGCACGAGGTTGTATGGTGCTTTTCATTTCTACCAATATATTGTTCCTATCGGAACAGAGCACTGTTTATACAATAGCATAGAGCATGTATTTACTAACTCGATTTTCTTTAATCATGTTTTGACAAAATTGTGTTCGAATAGTCTAAAGAATTTGGTCATGAACTTCTAATCTTTTATCACACGAATACCAACATGTTTACTGTTTATCATACTATCATCATTTGCATCATAAAAATCGTAAGCACTATAACCATACACACCACTATCGTAATATTCGGCAATATTTCCACCTAAATCATAAATTTCAGCATCACCAACTTTGGTTGGTTTCTTTTTGCCTACTTTTTTGTATAAAATGGTATTAAGTTCTTTTAGCTTTTCTCTAAGCATTGGAACTTCATCTTTGGTAATAGCATAACCAGCCCAATAATTTAGAGTTAGCCCTTTTGCAGCAGCTTTATGTGCTTTTTTATGCAAACTTTTTGCTTCTTTGTCGTTTGGTAAACGATAGGTGTCTCCAGTTTTATCAGAAAGCCATTGTACATAAGCTTTTGCATCTTGCATACTTACTTCTGCTGGATAGTTATCAATTCCTGCTTCGTAAGTAAAACTAGACTTGAATGCTTTAAACTGTGAATTGGTCACTTCAAAACGACCAATGGAAGTTGAATCTTTTTTAATGAGCAATGTTTCTGGAATCAATACCCCATTTTTCATTTTACCAAATAAACCATCCACACTTTTGGCTTTTTGAATTTTTAATAATTCTGCTAAAGGGCTGTCTTCTTTAAAGGCTTCATTTTTGGTAGAAGGCTTGTTGAATAAATAGGTGTCTATCCACTGGATTTCTTCTTTCATCTTCCGTAATTGATGTGTAATTTTCCTTAAACCATGTGGTTGGCCAGGAAACCACAAAAACCTTACAGGTGTGTTACCGGATTGTTGCAAGCCTCTAAAATATTCCCAACCTTGATCACGTGGTACAGCTCTGTCTTCGCTACCATGAAAAATAATGGTTGGTGTTTTTATTTTTTCAATTTCAAATAATGGCGATTTTATGATGTAGTTTTCATTGTAGAATTTCCCATTGGTATCATCCCAAGGTGCTCCGCCAAAATAGCCTTCGTCAAAACTTACTCCAAAACGACAGGTACCATAATCCGATGTCCAATTAACATCACCTGCTCCTGGAGCTGCTACTTTAAACATATCTGGATAACGAACTGTAAGCATTGTTGTAATAATAGCACCATTGGACCAACCCATGGTTCCCATTTGGTTTTTGTCTATCTTTCCTTCCTTATCTAAAACATCAATACCTTTAATAATATCTTCCATTTCAGGTTCATAATAATTGCCTTTGATACTCTCCACAAATTCTAATCCATGATTGGACGAACCGTGATAATTAGGTTTTAAAATAAACATGCCTTTTTGTGAAAGTAACTGAGGATACGTGCTCCAACGATCGCTAAATAAATCTAAATCAGCACCAGCTGGACCACCATGAATGGACAGCATTAATGGATAACGCTTACCTTTTTGATAGTTTTCCGGATAGACTAAAATACCTGTGACATCATCATTATTGTAACCTTTCCAGACCATAACTTCGGTCTTTGCCAAGGTTTTTTTGCTGAGGTTTTTGTTGAGTTTTACTAGTTCTTGTTCATTTGAAAACTTGTTTTCATTTAAATCAGCTATATGAAATGTTGGTAAACGCGATGCTGTGGAGTAGGTGTATATTACTTTTTTTCCATCATCAGAAACTGTGATAATGGATGTATGGTCATTTTTTTCATTTAAATCAATATTTAATTTTCTCCAAGAGTTGTTGTTTTTCTTATAGTAAGCCAATCTTATATAGGCTTTATTTGCTAGTGTGGCAATAGCATCATTACCAACCACAGTAAAACCTCGACCAATGCCTAAATCCCATTTTAAATCTACTTTTTTATAAGTTTGATTAGCCAAAGTGTAGTAGTAGAGCTCGTTAATACCAGCGCCATTCCATTCTGGATCGGAAGCATAAGTTGATGTAAAATAAAAGCCTTTATTATCGGCTGTAAACTGGATGCCTCTCATTGGTTGACCAAGATTGGTTTTTATTTTAATAACGTCACCAGTTTCAAGGTTTTTTAGGTAATGAAAAGGATCTTGTTGCGCATCAGCTGCATAACTTCTACTACGTTGCATACTGTAAAACAACCAGTTACCATCTTTAGAAATTTGATAACCACTTAAAGGTTTCTCGTTATTGGTTAATCGTTTTGTGGACTTATCCTTAATGTTAAATGCATACACATGATTTGGTCTCCAGTGCATAGAGTCTTCAACCACAATCACATTATCTTTCTTTTTTTCAAGTTCTTGCTCATACAATGTTTTTCCGTCGTGCGACTGAAACAACAAGGTATTCTCGTTTTGCCAACTTAATCTAGAAATTCCATTTTTAAACGCTTTAACTTCTTTGGCTTCACCACCATAAATGCTCAAACTCCACAATTTGTTTCCTTTATCTCTTGAAGATAAGAAGTAGATGTGTTCACCATCTTTACTAAAAATAGGGCTGCTGTCACTTTCGTCTCCATGAGTGAGTTGAATAGTCTTAAACTCATCATCTTTTTTTAAATCCAATCGTGTTAAATAGATGTTGGAAACGAAACGATCTTTATCTTTTACTGGTTTGCTTTTGGTCCAAACAACCATGTTATTGTAAGGAGAAAAAGACACTGAACCGATGGATTCGCGATTAATGATGTCTTCTGGAGTCCACTTTGTTGGGTCGTCTTTTTTAGGGGATTGTGCAATTAACGAAAAGCTTAAAAAGCAAAGAACCAATAGAGCAGTGATATGTTTTTTCATAATTATTGAGGATTAGTTTTTAATTATTTGATTTTGCAGGTTTTGAATAAGGAGGTGGAACTATTTTTTTACTTCCTTGTGTTTTTAGCAATTCTAGAACTTCTTTTACTGCACGTTCTAATTGAGGGTCTTTACCTTTTGATAAAGAAACAGCATCTTGCCTTACTGCAATATCTGGAGCAACACCTTCGTTTTCGGCAATCCATTTGTTATTTATTGGATCAAAAACTGCATTATCAGGAGCGGTTAATGCGCCTCCATCAATTAAACTATAATGTACAGACGATTTTACTAATCCTCCCCAAGTTGTAGCACCAATTAATGGTCCTGCTTTTTGTTGCCTAAATACCCAAGGGAAAAAGTCGCCACCTGAACCAGAGAGCTCATTAATGAGTAATACTTTTGGGCCTAAAATTCCTGCTGGAAGCCTCATGGCTTTTCCTTCTGGAACCTCGTTTGTTAAACCAGCTCTAAGGGTTCTGGTCATTAAATCTACCATGTAATCATCCAATAAGCCTCCACCATTAAAACGCTCATCAATTACTGCTCCTTCTTTGTCTTGTTGTGCAAAGAAATACCGATTGAAAGATACAAACCCAGAGCCACCTGTATTTGGTACCCAAACATAAGCTAATCTTCCATTAGAAAGCTTATCAACCAATCTTCTGTTATCTTCAACCCAAGCACGTTGACGTAATCCATTTTCGCTTCTAATAGGTTCTACAACTTCTTTCCAAGCACCTTTAAATTCAGGTTTGTCATTAACATGCAAAGTGGTTTGTTTATTTAAAGTACCATCTAATAATTGAAATGGATTGTCGTTAGCAGTCAATGGATTTCCGTTTATTCCTACAATGTAATAGGATTCTTTTATGTTTAATCCTGGTTGATCTAAAGGACTGCTTAAACCTGGATTCCAGCTTTCGGTTGTATAGATGCGTTTTATTTGCCAACGGTTGTTTTTTGCTTCCAAATCTGTACCCAAAAGTCCTACTTTAGAGTTATCAGTTTCAGGATAATCTCCACCAAACACAAAACTATGACCAACTGATAATTCACCATTAACTTGATCTAAAATATAGGTTAAATCTGCTCTGTGCTTTATGTAAGGAACTAAAGGAGCATAGCGTTTGTAAACTTTATTCCAATCGCGACCATGCATGTTTGGATCGTAGAAATAATCACGTTCATAACGCCAAGCTTCTTCAAACATTTGTGTCCACTCTGCGGTTTTATTTAAATTCATTTGAAGATCAACTTTTAAAGATTTTCCATCTTTCCCGCTTGGTCCTCCAGTATCCATGACTTGCCAGTTTCCATTAACTTGCGCTAGCATTTTTTTACCATCATTAGAAACAGATATTTGGCTGGCTCCACTAATAAATTCTTTAGCTTTATTGTCTTCGAGTTTATATTTTTGTATGGTTAATCCTCGACTGTTTGGGATACGTTCCATAATAAAAACAGTACCTTTTGGACCACTTATCAAATAACTATAATTGCGAACAGGAATATCTAAGGCTAAGGTTCGTCTTTCAATATTTTTAAAATCAATTTTTATTGATTCATTAGCTTTTTTTTCATCAGGTTTTGCTTTATCGTCTTCTTTCTTTTCGTCTTTTTTCTCAGCTTCTTCTTCATCACTTTTTGGTTTGAAAGGTGAAGTATCGTCATTTTGTAAATTAATAACATAAGCTGCATATTCAGGATTTGAAGTCATGGCACTTGTATTAGCCCAACCAGATCCTAATGCTACATCTGTGCTTGCTAGAAAATAAAGATGTGCTTTATCTGCATCCCACGAAGGTGAGAAAGAATCTGCAAAAGGATTTGTGATAGCTTGCGTTTTGTCCGACTCCAATGACCAAACCATTATTTGTCTGAAATTATTAGATCCAGATTTCGAGTATGCCAACCAATTTGAGTCTGGTGACCATGTTAAACCTAGACTACCACGTTCTAAATTATTACCACCAACATCAATGGTTTTAACAGTTCCTGATGCAATATCAACGAGTCTAACCCTCACATCATCATCGGTAAAAGCAATAAATTTTCCATTTGGAGACCAAGTTGGTTCCCATCCTAATTTAGATTCGCCAATAGAAATGCTTCTTGGAGCTGACATGCCATCTTGATTGGCAATCAACAATTCATAGCCATTTCCGCTTCTATCTGAAAACCAAGCCACTTCGTTTCCTTTGGGTGACCAAATAGGTGTTCTATCTGCAACGCCTGAACTTTGTGTCATGTTTCTTGAATCTCCATGTTCAATTGGGACTGTAAAAATTTCACCTCTAGATTCCATGATGGCACGTTTTCCTGTTGGTGATAAAGAAGCAGAACGAGTTGATCTGCTTACATCTTCCCATTTTGTATTTGCCCAAGGGAAATCGCCAACAACATTAATATTCAGCTGAATTGATAGGTTTGTATTGAGGTCTAAAGTGTGTAAATAACCATCTCGTTCAAAAACAAGCATATTATCATGACCAGATAATGATTTAATATCTGAGCCTTTAAAAGTTGTTACTTGTTTTAACTCGGAAGTTTTGGTATTAAAAGACCAAATATTGGCCACAAAATCTCTGTCAGAAAGAAAATAAATAGTGTCTCCTAACCAAATAGGTTTTATATCAGTAGTTTTATTGTTTGGGAGTAATGTTTCTTGTGAATTAGTTAAATTTAAAATTACTAAAGGTGTGTTTTGACCACCTCTGTATGCACGCCATTCTTCATCCCAGCGACTCATTCTATCAATAACCATGTGTTTACCATCTTTGGAATATGAACCAGATGTACTCCATTGATTCGTTACCAATGTTGATGGGCCACCTTTTACGGGAACTGTCCATAAACGATCGAAGCTGCTAGGAGCAACATCGCGACTAGAAGCATATAAAACATGTTTACCATTATTTGTCCAACCACGAACTTGCGCACCATTTGGATGCCAAGTAAGTCGCGTTGCATCACCTCCTTCAACCGAAACAACATAAACCGCATTGGAGCCAAAACGATTAGAGGTAAAGGCTATCCATTTTCCATCTGGTGAAAAATGAGGATCGCTTTCTATTGCAGCTGTACTTGTTATTCTTGTGACGTTTAACCCATCTTTATCTGCTATCCAAATATCGCTTCCATAAGTAAAAGTAATTTGTGAGTTGCTAATATCAGGTTGACGTAAAAGCCTTGTGCCTTGCGAAAAGGTTGAAATGCTAAATAAGAGAATAAAAATCTTTAATATATACTTCATGATTGTATTGTTTTATTATTTACAATTGTTTTAGTTTTTATATTTTTCAAACCAAGCTAAAATACTCGCTATTTTTGCTATTAAATTGCTGGGCTTGTTAGCAATACCATGTGAAGCACCTGGAATACGTACCATAGCTGTTTCTACGCCTTCTAGTTTTAGGGCCGCATAAAATTGTTCCGATTCGGCAATTGGCGTTCGGTAATCTTCTTCACCAGTTAAAAGCATGGTTGGGGTTGTAACATTTCCAACGTAAGACAAAGGTGAACGTTTTAAATAGCTGGTTGGATTTTCCCATGGTTTGTTTGGAAACCAATATTTGTAAAAGAAGGGTGTACCATCAGCATACAACACAAAACTATACCAATTAATAACTGGTTTAGCAACAACCGCTGCTTTAAATCTATTGGTTTTACCTACTATCCAAGCGGTTAAAACACCACCACCACTACCACCAGTAACGAATAAGTTTTTGTCATCTATATATCCTTTTTGAATTACTGCATCAACACCAGACATTAAATCATGATAATCATTATTTGGGTAATCATGATGTATTAAATTTCCAAATTCTTGACCATAGCTTGTGCTTCCTCTAGGATTAGTATATAAAACAACATATCCAGCTGCTGCAAAAGCTTGTATTTCTGCCGAATAAACCGAACCATAACTCGCAAATGGACCACCATGAATTTCTAAAATAAATGGATACTTTTTGCTTGGATCAAAATTAGGAGGTGTTACAATCCAACCTTGAATGTCACGTTGGTCATGAGATGATTTCCACCAAATTTCTTCTACATTTCCTAAGTTTCTGAAAGAAAACAAATCATCATTTACTGAGGTTAATCGTTTTGTTGATTTGCCATCAGTAACCCCTAAATCTGCTGGATGATTTGTTCCACCAAGAGTATAGGCAAATTTAGCGTTATTTGACACAGAATATGATGCCGCATTGTAAGGACGTCCTAAAGATAAGCCACCAAGAGACTCTGTAATTGTCGAAACTTTTCCATTTAATGTGATATGTCCAATTTTTGTGTCTCCTTTATCATCATATTGAAAGTAAATGCCGTTGCCTTCATTGTTCCAATTAATGTTAACAATATCTCTATCAAAATCTTTGGATATTAATTTAGAATTGCTGCCATCACTGTTCATAACATACAATTTGGTTACTTGATAACCTTGATAGCTGTCGTCATATCCTGTATAGGCAATTTTGGAACCATCAGGTGATAATCTAGGACTTTGGTCTGGACCATATCTTTTGGTAAGTGTTTTAATTTTCCCTGATGCAATGTTAATTTGATGAATTTCGCTGTCATTTGGTTCTAATTCTTCATCTTTATGAAAATTGGCACTAAAGTATAAACTCTTGTCATCTTTAGACCAAATTGGTGCACCATGGTCAAAATTTTCAAAAGTCAATTGCCTAGGCGAACCTCCATCAGTCGATAAGGTAAATAATTGCATGTTACCAGGTTTTAGGTAGCCTTGTCCATCGCCTCTATAATTCATGTCATCTATATAAGTTGGTGGTGTGTTCCATTTAGCACCTTCAGGTTTTGCTGGCATTTTAACAATGGATGCTTTTGCCTTTGGTACAAACATATTGAAAGCGATATATTTGTCGTTATTGGACCAAGCTACTTGTGCAGGCGATTGTGGTAAATTGGTTAATGGCATGGTTTCCTTGGTATCTATCCACATCATATAAAGTTTCATTTTGTTATCTTCCTTATTAGATTTAAACACAATTTTCTTACCATCGTGCGACCAGATTGGACTAAAATCGTTTTGGTTTCCAGTTGTTAACGGTCGCATGTTGGAACCATCGTAGTTTGATATCCATAAGTTGGATAAGTTCCTGTCGGTCATGACATCTTTAAAGTTTCTAACAAAGACAATTTTTGTGCCGTCAGGCGATATTTGAGGGTCGGAAACCAATTCCATGTTAAAAATATCGATGAGCTCTAAATTGGATTGTATTTGAGCAAAGGAATAGGACGATATAAGTAAACAAATAGTGAAAATTTTAAAATATGTTTTCATACAGATTTAATTTTTAGTTTTTATTGGATAGGGTGGACGTTTCATTGCTTTTGGTGGATTTGCCTTCAATTCTTTTAGGGCAATTTCAATGGCTTTTTCCAATTGAGGATCATGCCCTTTGATAACTAATTCTGGCCATTGTTCGACTTCTATATCTGGAGCAACACCTTCGTTTTCTACCCTGAAACCATTTTCGGTATAGAAAGCCACATTTGGCGCTGTGACTGAGCCACCATCAATAAATTCAGGATAACCTAATACGCCAACAAGTCCGCCCCAAGTACGCTTGCCTACAATGGTTCCTAGTTTAAATTTTTTAAACATCCATGGTAAATAATCGCCGCCAGAACCAGCAGTTTCATCGGTAATCATCACTTTAGGGCCTTGAATTGAGGCACTTGGTGATTTTAAATCTTTGCCATATCTAAAGTTCCAATAGGCTTGTTCAGGTTTTTTAAGCATATCGATGTAATAGTCGGCCAATTGACCTCCTCCATTAAATCGCTCATCAATTATGATTGCTTTTTTTGTAGCCTGAGGAAAGAAATAGCGTTTAAAATATTGGTGTCCTGCACCTGCTGTATTTGGCACGTAAACATAAGCCACTTGACCATTGGTTGCTTCATGGACTTTTTTCATATTGCTTTCAATCCAATCTCTATTACGAAGGGCACTTTCGTTACCAACAGGAGTCACTTTATAGGTTCTTGGGTTGCTACCATCGGCAGAAGCAGATACTTGCAAGCTCACAATTTTATTTGCGGTATTTTCAAAAAAGCTATAGAGGTTGTCACTAGATGTGACCTTAGCTCCATTTATTGAAATTATGTAATCACCTAAATTTACATTAACTCCAGGTTCAGTTAATGGCGATCGCAAAGACGGATTCCAATTTAATCCACCATATATTTTTTTGATACGATATTTACTGTTTGAAACTTCATAATCTGCACCTAATAATCCACCTGAAATACGTTCAGGATTATTCATTCTGTCTCCACGACTGCCAAAACGATGATGACCCACGGCTAATTCACTAAACATCCAAGACATCATTCTGTATAAATCACCTCTGGACGCAACACTTGGTAAAAACACTTTATACTTTTGTTTCATTGCTTTCCAATCAACACCATGCATACCAGGATCATAAAAATAATCACGATTTACACGCCACGCTTCATTAAAAATATTTTCCCATTCTTTTCTAGGGTTGATTTTAACCTTAACCTCTGATAGATTTAAAGGGCCATCTTTTGCTTTTTTACCTACATCGGTAATACCAATACTTCCTCTATTAAAATAGAGCATCTTTTTGCCCTTGCTCGCTATTTGAAATCCACTAGCAGGCATAATCGCATCCTCTTTTCGTTCTTTTATGTTGTATTTATGAATCATAGGTGTATTATCTTTATTAGCTATATAAAATAATTCACCTTCACTTGTAACAGCAAGATTTCTGTAATCTGAAGCTGAAAGAGGAACATCGATAATTCTATTTTCAAATCCGTCCCAATCAATTTTCACAAGTTTTTCGGTTTCGGCTTTACTTTTGTCTTTGTCTTTTTCATTTTTTTCTTCCTTAATTTCTTCGTCATCATTTTCTTTTGCAAAAGGAGACACAGTATCTTTTTGTAAGGTGACTAGATATATGGCATTGCTAAAATCCATATCGTTGTTTGATTGGTCGAACCAATTAACAACAGGACCTGCATCTGTAGATGCCAACATAAAGATGTATTTTCCGCTAGGATCAAATTTAGGTTCGGATACATTTGCTAATCCATCTGAGATTGCATACGATTTTTTTTCAGTTATAGAATATGCATAAGCACGTTCAAAATTGGTTTCGGTTATTACTGTATATGTAATCCAATTTGAATCTGAAGACCAATCACCAAATAATTCTCTAAAAGGTCCTGGAACATACATTTCGTCGGACGCTATTTTTATAGATTTTTTAGATGCTATATCTAGCATATATAAATTCCGACCATTGTCTATAAAACAAATCTTATTGCTATCTGGCGACCAATGAATGTTAGCATAAAAACCTGTACCATCCAAAGGGTACTTTTTTACATTGTTAGAAACAATAGATTTTACATGAAGTTCATATTCTCCTGAAGCATCAGAGAAATAAGCAATAGATTTACCATCAGGAGACCATTCTGGATATTTTTCGTGTGTCCCAGTAGTAAGGGTTAAATTTCTTGGATCGCCTTTTTTGGCAGGAACCGTTATAATGTCTCCTCTATAATCCATAACAACACGTACACCAGAAGGTGAAATAGATGCTGAACGTAAATAACTATTATCTGAAACAAAACGTTCACGAAGTTCTAAAAGGTCTGTTGAAATATTTATAACTAGTTTTTTTACCTCATTAGTGCTTGGATTGTATATATGCAAATTACCAGCTTGTTCAAAAATTACATTGCCATTACTTGCGGCCAAGTCCAATACTGGAAAATCTTTATAGGTTGTAAGCTGTTTTGAGACTTTTGTGTTTATATTATATTGATACAAGTTAAATTCTCCATTAACATCACTTCTGTAATAAATATGATTACCCATCCATTGTGGTTTCGTTGTATTACCAACATTATTAGGTCTTGGAATTTCTTCTACTTTGTGTGTTTTTATGTTGTATATCCAGATACGTGATTCCATGCCACCACGATAATGTTTCCATTGCGCATATGGCTCGTACAAAGGTGTATAAGCAATGTGGCTGCCATCATCGGAATAAGAAGCCCAAGAGGCATTAGGAATTTCTAGCTGTGTAACGTTTCCACCACTTGTTCCAATTGTGTAGAGTTGCTCATATCTATTGGTAAAAGAATTCCGCCTTGAAGAAAATAACACATTCTTACCATTTGGTGTAAAATCAGTTACATAGTCACCACTTGGGTGAAATGTTAGGCGTTTAGGTATGCCACCTGTTGAGGGGATTATGTAAACATCTGTATTGCCATCATATTGTGCATTAAATGCAATATACTTGCCATCAGGTGAAAATACAGGGCCAGATTCTATACCTTCATCTATAGTCAATCTAATTGGATTGCTACCGTCAATATTGGCGACCCATAAATCTTCCGCATATATAAATGCAATATGAGTATCGCTTAGCGCAGGTTGATGCATTAATTTAGTTTGTGCTTCAATGTTAAAACTAGATAGATAAAACATAGTGAAGAGGAGCATAATGGATGTCGAAATTTTACTAATGGGTTTCATATTTAATAGAGTATTTGTTAGATTAATAATTGAAGTGATATATACAAAAGACTTCTGGATATTTAAATGAACATGTTAGATGAGTTAGGCGTAAAGCATAAAAAAGCATGAAAGATGTCATTACTATTGGTTGGTTGTTTAAAAGTTAATAGGTCAAAAAAAATGGAACAAAGAGTTTTTGCTTTTATAAATATAGGGATTTTATCGAGTACAAAAGCATTGAAGAATATTTTGGTTTTATTAATGAGTTTCTAATGGCTGCATACTTTTTTAGTTTCTATACCATAACTACCCAACAGCACAGGAATTAGGCTTCCAACTAAAGTGAGCAAGCCAACACTTACAATATCCCTTAGCATTCCAAGGATGATACTATTGTTAGGTGTACTTACGGTTATTAAGGCGCCAAAACCAATAAATATACCTGCTATTGCCGATAAACTTATTAATAAATCAAATTCGGGATACATAACGGAAATTGATTTTATTTTCTTATTGCTTCATCTATTCCTTTGGTATCTGCAAATTGTTGGAACTTAGTCACCTTTCCATCCCTTAAATTCCAGAGATGTGCCATTTGTATATCGATTACAGCACTATTTTTTTTGTATTTGCCTTGGTAACGGCCTGTTACAAGAACTTGGTTATTTGCCATGTCGTGATAGTTTAAATCGACAAGGTTCCAATATTCCCATTCGGCACCAATACGTGCAAAAACCCCATTTAATATGGCATCAAAACCTATATATGGATTGCCATCGGCATAGGGGAAATTTTCGGCTTCGTTCCATTCAATATTGGCATCCAGTGCAGCACCAACGGCTTCCATATCGCCTTTTGTAAAATCATTATAAAGTTTTTGAATGACTGCCATATTATCTGGAGAAGAGACAATGCCCAATTGCTGCATAAACGCCATATTGTCCATAAAATCTTGTTCTTGGACAATTTTTCCATTTTTCATTTTAACAAGTGTAACGCCATCGATATCTACTTTGTTACCTGTAGGAGGCATACCAAAAAATTCTCCAGTATTAGTACCTTTAAAATTCCAGTATTTTACGAGCTTATCATTTTGACCAAAGATATCTACAATTGTGAATTCAACATTTGAAAATCCTGTTATATAATTGGCATAAAAGTCTTTTGCTGCTTCAATACCTACAATATTTTTGGGACTCATAATGAGTGTAATATTGGTATCGAAATTGTCTTCGTTGAAATAACCCAAGTTTCCGTTATTAATAATTTCATCCCATACATTTGAGTACATTTTTATGTTTGTATCGACTTTGCCATTTGTACAAGATGTAAATAATAGTACTGCAGTGAATAGTGTTAAAATTGTTGTTTTCATTATAGTTTTATCTTTAGTATTGTTAGTAAATATTATGTATCCATATTTTACTGAGTTAGTTCATTAAATTTAGTTGCCCAATTGGAGTGTGTCCAAACTTCGGCTATTCGGTTGCCTTCCATCCTAAAGAAAGCCATACCTCTGTATTTTAATACTTTGTTTGTGGCTGGAATACCTTCGTATTCATTTTTATGAGTGCCTTTTCCATAAAAGGACATAGCAATCTTATCGCCATCAATAAGGAGCATATCATAACCGTGTTTAATATCGGGAAATGCATCAAAAGTAGGTTGAATGTATTCCTTTTGAATTGCAGAATGACCTTTTAAATTAAAATCTAGTCCGCCCAAATGCATTTCAATATCTTCTGTAAAAACTTTAGGGATTATTTCTAAATTCTGATTGTTCCATACATCTTCAATTAAATGTTGCATGGTTGTTTTGTAAACTTCTTCTTGCATTGTCAATTCATTTTTTTCTTGTTTTCCACAGCTCATTAAAATTATAGTGAACAGCAAAAAGGATTTTGTAAAGTATTTCATTTTTTATAGATATTAAGAAGAAAAACAGATAGTCTGGCAAACTTTTAATGCTATATTTCCTTAAAAAGAAAGTAACAGCCATTAAAACACTAACTCCACATTTTTTTTGAAAACAATTTTATGGTTTTCAGACTAAAAACTAATTCACCAAAACTATCTGTTATTGTTAAATTGCTTTATTCTGTAGCAACTTCATTTACCGTTTTGGCAGCTTCTATTTCTTGAAGTGCAGCAGTAAACTCATCAACATTATAAAAGCCAAATTCAGTTACAATTTTACCATCTTTCAGATGTAATGTTAATTGTACAGGGATTTCAATTATTTTACCGTTTTCAGCTAAAGTGCCTTTCCAATTTCCAAAGAACAGTACCCATTTTTGATCATAATCATTAATAACCATTTCATAGAATATTTCGCCTTCTCCTTCATCAAATCCATAACTGGATGTATTGGCAAGAATGGCTTTTAAATTGGCAATGGTTTCATCGAGAGTAGCTGCTTTTTTCCAAGTATTATGGTAAATTTTTGCAGTATCGGCATAATGGGTTTTCCATGCTTCCCAGTTACCATCGTGGTAATCTTTAATTAATGCTTTTACCTCATCAATTTCGGGAGAAGACGTAGTAAAACGTTCAGGCTTGTTTTGGCATGCTGTAAATAATATTACAGTTATGCCTAGTAAAATTAAAGTTTTTAAAGTTTTCATTGTTTTATTGTTTATGTTTCTTTTTGCTTTTCATTGGTTTTGTTTTAAATTCCACCTGTAATACTTCTAAGGGGTTTTTACCAATATTTGTTGGTAGATGTTGTCCAGCATCAGACCACATAGATTGACCAGCTTTTCCGGAAGCCTCTATAATGTCACCATTGGGAATTTTAAAAGAGATTTCATAATCTGTTACAAAAAACACATAACCTCTGGGATGATAATGCATAACTGAAGTTTCTCCAGGACCATACTTAATTTTAAGGACTCTAATTTCGTCGTTTTCAAATTCTACACTATAGTGTTTGGAATCTACTTTTGTGGCATCTTGTGCCATGGTACTTGTAGGAAGCATTAAAGCCATTACCACTAGTGTGGTTATAGCGATTACTGATTTTTGAATTGTTTTTTTCATCTTATTATTTTTATTATGGTTACTATTTAATTTGATAATTTTTTGCCTTGTATAAATAGTTCGGCAATAAATAATGGGATTGCCCAGGAGGTCCATGACATTAAGGTCAAAACGTCAACATTTGAGTATTCAGTAGTGATTTTTAGTACATCTTCAATAACCCTAAATGTGACAAAGGCAAATGTGATAACATAGCTTCTAACCATCCATTCTTTATGAAGCTCAATTTTCTTCTTCTTAATTGAGATAAATGCCATTATTGCAGTACCTGCCCATGTCACTCCAAGAAAAAACAATCCAGCAGCATAGGTTAGATTTACATTGGAAGTGGCAGCTAAATACATACCTAAAAGACCAGATAGCACGACACTTATTATATAAATTTTTCCAAGGTTTCTGTGAAGTTTTAAATATTTATTCCTAAATTTTTTAATAAATTGAACAGGCCCAATTAGTATTGCTACAATGCCTAAAAGTATATGTGGAAATAACCACACAGCCCTTGGGAAGAAATAGTTTCCATACACCTCTTGTGTAGGTTGAAGCATAGGAAATGCACGCATTACTACATAATATAACATTAATAAAATGGTGAGTATAGCCAAAGTTGAGATTACCCCTCTATTTAAGCTAATATTGATTTTTGTTTTAGTGTTTTCCATGTTTAAAGCGTTTGTAAAACCTCACAGGTTTTTAAACCTGTGAGGTTTGGTGTTGGTTGGTTATTGGTTTGTGAATAAGAAATATCCGGACGTATGTTGCCTTCTAACTTCTCGTATCGTAATGAGCTAAAGTAGAGTTCGTTTAATGCTTCTTGTAATGCATCACCCAATAAGGCTTCATTTGTTTTTCCTTTGAGCTCCATGTCTGTGACATCTTTGGCTGCAACTGCTACCATGTAATATTCGTTTGGAGTGCCAAAGCCACTTTTGTAAACCCTGTAATACAATTTTGAGCCTTTGCTTTCAAATAAATCTTTTACAGCTTTCATTTTTTCTTTTACAACAGCGCGATTACCTGGTTCTATATGGAAAAAATGGTTGTTACGGTAGTTTTCTCCAGCAGGAGTTTGTGTAAAACCATTAGGCATATATGTTAGATCTCTGTCCAAAATAAGTGTATAATTCATTTCGATGTCGTAACATTTGTCTAATTTGTCAAAAAGATTTTTAACAACGTCTTTACCAGCTTTTTCGGCTAATTTGGCTGGGAACGATGGTTCATCCAATGTTGCCATATTAGCTAAAGGCATTACATACGAATAATTAGAATTATTGCTTACCAGTGTTATAAACCTTGCATCTTGCAGATTATGCTTTTTTGCAAGAGCCATTATTTCTTGAAGAGTGCTTTCATATTCTATAACTTTTGAAGGTTTAACCACATCTTGGTGTACGTAGTACATGTCTTGGGCATTGGAGTGCATTGGTGCCAGCAATAACATAATTGCCAACACGATAGTTGATTTTAAAGTTTTCATAATGTTTGTTTTTATGGTTAATAATTATTGATTAATAGCTTTATTCTACAATTGGAGCAATAAGGGTATAACCTAATTGCTGTAATAAATCCAACTCATTATAGTGTGTGATCTCTCCCTTTAATTTACTGTTGCTAGTAAAGTATAATATGGAACTGCCACTTATTTTTATTTTTTTTCCTGTAGCTTTGGTTTCTCCATAAATCCCAGTGTTGCTACCAGTTATTTCCCATAGAACACATATAGTATCATGAGAGGTTATGGTTTTATTAATTGCAACTTTTAAATCGGGAAAAGCCGTTTTGTACACATTTATATGCGCCTCCATTTCATTGCTGTTAGAAACTACATTAATACCATTAACAACCCTGTAAAAATCATTTGTGGCTATACTGTTAAATTCTATTCCCTCTCGCGAATTCCAACACAAATCCATATACTTGTTTAGGCTGTTTATATTATTGGTTTCCAGTAATTCTTTTTGCGATGTATTGCACCCAAAAAAACCAATACTTACAGCCATTAATATTACAAGAGTAGATTTCATCAATTCAAAATTTTGCAGGCTACATGGCAATTAGGGAAATAAACACTACTAAGTAATATAAAGGGATTGAATTTTGGAAGCGATTTAGGACGAAGAGCTATAATTACTGTCCGTAGCATACCTTTTAGTTACCAAACAAACAATAACATAATATTTGTACCTTTAAAGTGCTTAAAACCAAACAACGTATTGATATTAATGAAAAACCAGCATTTAATTCTTCTTCTTTGTATTTGTTTTAATTTAAGTACTTGTAAGATTTTTTCGCAAATAGTGGATTTAAACCGCAAAAATCCCTATATAAAAGTGTTTGTAGAAACCGATAATTTGGGGCAACATACCTTGACATTCTTGCTAACAACTATAAATTGGCACCAAATGATTCTTTACAGTATTCTATGTTGCACGACCTTGCGTATTATTGGCACACACGTAATTTAACAAAAGCTGCGGCTTTTACCAGAGAAGGCCTAAAACTTACAGAAAGCAAAAAAGATACGTTGTGGAATGGTAGGTTTCAAATTGTTTTTGGATCTATTTTGTTACGTCAAGAAAAACTAGATAGCGCACAAGTCGTGTTGCAAAATGCTGTAAATAAAGTACAAGAACAAGACTTAGCTTTTTTAAATACACAACTTGGTTACGTTTATGAGAGAAGAGGGCAATTGGACATGGCTGCAGATTATGCACTGGAGGCATTACGGTTGGGAGTAAAGCTTAATGACAACAAAGCAAAAGCTGTCGCATATAGTGATTTAAGTAATTTGTTTTGGAAAAAATCAAAGTTTGAGCAAGGTCTGGAGTATGGACTCAAATCTGTTTCAATCTTTGAAGAGCGTGGTATAAACGATTTGGACTACGATTTTACACTCTACGTTGTTGGAAATAATTATCTGGGATTGAATGAATTTGATAAAGCATTGCAATATTATGAGCATG